>Ga0074045_10000446_pt1 | contig 40444 bp, 35 predicted proteins | sample BogForMeECP23OM2_FD_94442 | JGI IMG/M metagenome (GOLD analysis project Ga0074045, IMG submission 94442) | Bog forest soil microbial communities from Calvert Island, British Columbia, Canada - Bog Forest MetaG ECP23OM2 | ecosystem: Environmental > Terrestrial > Soil > Wetlands ...
CATCGCGCGCGACCGGGCGCTGCTGGTGACCCCCGCGCCGCTCCGCGCGTCGGACGGCTGGCGCGAGGGTTTTTGCGCCACGACCGTCGACGACGGCTGGGGCGCGATCGAGGTCGAGGGCAAGGGCGCGTCGCTCGTCCTGATGCAGGGAGCGGCGGCCGACCTGTCCGCCGGCTCGCCCTTTGCCGCGGTCCTGTTCGCCGGCCGGCGGTGTCTCATCGCCCGCACGGAGAGAGGCTTCCGCCTGCATGTTGAGGCGCCGTGGATCGAAGCGCTCGCTACCTGGCTCGACGGGGCGTGAGCGCGGCGCTCGGACCTCGTTCGGGCGCGGTTCAACGCCGTTCGGCGTGCGTTCAATACGCGTTCAGCGCCATAATTGACCCCCTTATTCACCCCCGAATCGAGCCTTTTCAACGAGTTGATCGCGAGTTTGCGAACAAATGCAACAGCCTTCGAGACGAAGCGGCTCCCGCATTGGCAGCGACGAGAAACACTTTGCGTATGGCCGGAACGTTTCATGGAGGGACAGTAGCACGGTTTCCGATTTTCCGGAAATAATTGTCGGCTCTTACCGCGTTGTCCGTTGGCTGCGCCAGTGCGGATATCTTGGCTGGCCTCCCCAAACCGTCATGGCCGGGCTCGTCCCGGCCATCCACGCCGCGCCAGGGCCGTTCGCGACGCTCTTATAGATTATGCAACGAAATCAATAGCCTATCAAGAAAGGACAGTGTTCGCGTGGGTGGCCGGGGCAAGCCCGGCCATGACGCGGTGTTGTTGATGGTTCCAATGGCGCGACCAACAGCTAAGGCGACGCCGGTCATCGCCCACGGTCGTCGACCGCGGCTACAGATGCTGGGTTCGGCGGTTCCAGGCGTCGTCCCAGAGACTGTCCCTGTCCGCATCGAAAACCAGCGTCGGATCGGCCTCCGCGGTCGCCCAGGCGCCCGCTTCGATCTCCTGGTCGAGCTGGTTGGGTCCCCAGCCGGCGTAGCCGAAGGCCACCAGAATTTTGACCGGCCCGCTCTTGTTGGCGATGTCGCGCAGGATCTTGACGCTCGACGTCAGCGACAGGCGATCATTGATGGCGAGGGTCTCCGGCAAGCGGTAGTCGGCGCTGTGGACGACGAAGCCGACCTGCGGCTCAACCGGTCCGCCCGCAAAGACGCGCACGCTGCCGGTGACGCCCGAGGTTTTTTCGCCGACCGCGTCGAGAAGGCTGGCGAGCGGTTGCTCTCCCATCGGCTTGTTGAGCACAATTCCGAGGGCGCCGGTCTGATCGTCCTCAACGATCAGGATCACCGTGTGCTCGAAGCGCGAGTCGCCCATCGCGGGAGCGGCGATCAGGAATTGGCCGGCGAGCGAGGAATGGGCCGTCGCTTCCTCAGACTCAGTGGGCAGCGCCGCGTTGAGGAGCGCGGTCTGCAGGACGAAGGCTGCGACAAGCAGGCCCAGACGAGCGATCGCGGACATGGATAAGCGCCTCCAGGGCGGGCAATACTAGCACGGGCGCGACGGTCTCCAAAGGAGGGCGGTTATCGACTGAAGCCACGAGGCCTTGGGAAAGCGCCGGGAGCCGTTCGGCCGTCATGCCTCCAACCCGAGGAGCATGATGTCGAGAGAAGCCGCCGCCTCACGGAGCGCCTTGCCCAGCGTGGCGAGAGGCAGACTGCGACGCTGTGCGAGCTCCAGATAGGTCGCGTCGTAAACGGTCAGGCCATAACGCTCGGCCAACCGCAGCGTCGTCGTCCAGGCATACGCGTCGGTGTCTGCATCGACTGTGATCGGCATCGCGGCAAGCTCGGTCAGCGACTGATCCCGATAGAGCGCCGTGATGCGTTTCCGCCGGAGGGCTGAAAGGCGTTGGCGACCTCGAGCCGCGAGAGCGTCGTCGCAACGGCGCCCGCTTCAGAAACGTGGTAGAGGACGGCATCCGCCGCCTGCGTGGCTTCGAGGAGGGGGTCGCGCCGCCCGATGGGACAAGCGAGCAGCGGCGCGGCTGGTCACACCCGCTTCAGATCACCAGTTGTGGTGGTAAACGTGATGATGAGGGGCATAGAAGTGATGGCGCACCGCGTTCGCGGTTTCATAGGTAAAGGTCTTGCTCTCGTTGGCTTGGTTCCACGCGCGATCGAAGGTCGATGAACCCTGTTGCGGGCCATAGGTTCCGTAGCCTGTGTCGCCCTGGGCGGATGCGGCGACGGGAAAGGCGAGAGCAGCGGCCAGGGTGGCGAAGGCGATTGTCTTGAGCATAGGGGGACTCCGTCAAGAGAGAATTGCTGGACCGTAGGTCGGTCCCGGATCAAGGGGCCGGGGTCAACGCGCTCCGGCTCCTCAGATCAACTTAAGCTGATCAAGGCCGAGGCTGCCAGTCTACCGAGGTTGGTCCGAAGATCCTGTTGGTTTGGGGGCCCGATACCTTCATTCTAGTCTGCTAGACGGTTCCTGCCTGAGATCATTCTGCCGGCGGTCGCATTGCCGTTCCCAGGAGCGCAGTTTGTCGTTACCCCGGGGGGCGAAGCCGCTCTTGCGTTCACCCCTCCTCGCTGTCCCTATCGAAAAGCCGCGCGATCGTCTTGAGCGGCGCGGACAGGTTGCGGTACGTCTCGGGGCCGATCGCGTCGACAATCTTCTGCTCGTGCCGCTCTGAGATCGCGTGCAGTTCGGGCATCAGGCTCGCGCCCTTGGCGGTCAGCATCAGCGCGTAGCTGCGCCGATCCCCCGGAGTCGGGTCGCGGCGCACAAGCTTGCGCCTTTCGAGCTCGTCGATCATGGCGACGAAATTGGCGCGCTTGATGCCGAGCGCCTCCCCGACCTCCCCCTGCTTCAGGCCCGGATTGCTCTCAATCACGGTCAAAATCGAATATTGCCCCGGGCGGAGGTCATGAGACTCGAAGGCGGCGAAGAAGTCCTTGAACACCGCGATCTGCGCGCGGCGCAGGAGATAGCCGATCCGCCGGTCGAGCGGCCCGTAGTCGATCGCGGCAGGATCGCTGCGCGGCGCGCCGTCGCCCGCGGCTTCGTCCTTGTCTGCGGCCCTGCGGGGCCGTGAAGCCGTCGCGCTCACCCGCGCCTCCCGCGCATTTTGTCGGAATTCGCAGCTACCAAGCATCAGCGGGCTTCCCCGGAGACCTCGTCCTGAGGAGCCCGCGTAGCGGGCGTCTCGAAGGGCGATCCAGAAGGCGCGATCGTGCGCGCTGGAGCGTCCTTCGAGACGCGTCGCCTGCGGCGCCGCTCCTCAGGACGAGGGCTTGGATAAATCGGCCCGTTATTTGGCCCTCGCCAGAATTCTTCCTCGCCCCACATTGACACGGAACGATAGATATGTTCAATAACAATTATTGCGCGAACCAAATCCGGGGACGAACCGGGGCGTGCTCAAGGTTTTCAGGAAACGCACTCGATCAAGGAGCAGACTCCCCCATGTCCTCGAATCTCCCCGCCTCGAAAGTCCTCGTGCTCGGCGCGGCGCTCGGCGCGCTCGCGCCCGCCGCCGCTCAAGCGCAGATCCGCGTCGGAATCGTCGTCTCCGAGACCGGCCCCGCGGCCGCGCTCGGCATCCCGCAGAAGAACACGGTCGCGCAACTGCCAAGGGAGGTCGCCGGGCAGACGGTCGAATACACGGTCCTCGACGACGCGACCGACCCGACCAAGGCGGTCGCCGACGCGCGCAAGCTCGTCGCGGAGGACGACATCGACATTCTGATCGGCTCGTCGGCGACGCCCGCGACCCTCGCCATGGTCGACGTCGCGGCCGAGACCAAGACGCCCTACTGCGCCATGGTGCCGACCAAGTCGACGGTTTCGCCGCTCGACGACAAGCGCCGCTGGGTGTTCAAGGCGCCGCAGGACGACGCGATCATGGCCGCCGCCGTGTTCGATCACATGAAGGCGAACGGCGTCAAAACCATCGCCTTCCTCGGCTACACTGATGGGTATGGCGAGGGCTGGCTGACCGCGACCAAGGCCGCCGCGAAGGAGCGCGGGATCGACATCGTCGACGTCGAGCGCTTCCAGCGCACCGACACCAGCGTCGACGCGCAGGCTCTCAAGATCCTGTCGGCCAATCCGGACGCCGTGCTGATCGCCGCCTCCGGGACGGTCGCCGTCATGCCGCAGAAGGCGCTGAAGGAGCTCGGCTACTCGAAGCCCATCTACCAGACGCACGGCGTGTCGACGATGGAGTTCGTCCGCGTCGGCGGCAAGGACGTCGACGGCACGGTGTTCCCGGCCGGGCCGGTCGTAGTGGCGAGCCTTTTGCCCGACAGCCATCCGAGCAAGGCCATCGGCCTCGCCTACATCAAGACCTACGAGGAGAACAACAAGACGCCGTTCGCCGCCTTCGGCGCCCATCTCGCCGACTGCACCGCGATCATGCTCGGCGGCGTGAAGGCGGCGCTCGAGAAAGGCAAGCCCGGCACGCCGGAATTCCGGGCGGCGCTCCGCGACGCGGTTGAGACGACGCACGAGCTCGCCGCCAACCACGGCGTCTACACCTATTCGCCAACCGACCATTCCGGCCTCGACAAGCGCTCGCGGGTTCTGATCAAGATCGTCGATGGCAAGTGGACGCTTCTGCCCGATCCGCAGTGATCGCTCGCCGATATGCATGTTTGAACGGACGGCTCCACGCTCTATCGGAGGGCGCCCGTCTCAGGCGCCCGGCGGCGAGACGCCGCCCCTCCGATTCCCCGCGACATCCGTTCAGCGGCGCATGAGACTGTGCGTAGACCGAGACGAGATATGCTGGCGCCAGCTTCCCCTCACCCGGCGACTTCGCCGCCACCCTCTCCCGGCGGGAGAGGGGCGTCCCTTCCCCCCCCCCCGGGGGGAAGGTGGCCGGCGACTGCCGGCCGGATGAGGGGACGCCATGAGCCCGACCATCCTCCTCTTTCTCGCCCAGGACGGGGTGATGAACGGCGCGGTCTACGCGCTGCTCGGCGTCACGCTCGTCCTCGTGTTCACCGTGACGCGGGTCATCTTCGTGGCCCAGGGCGAGTTCGTCGCCTGGGGCGCGCTGACCATGGCGGCGCTCGAGAACGGCGCCCTGCCCGGAACGGCGAAGCTGCTCGTGGGCCTCGGCCTCGCCGCGGCCGCGGTCGATCTCTTGCGCGCCAGAGGCCGGCTGCCGGCGCGCCGCCTCGCCCTGATCGCGGCGCGCGACGTCGTCTTTCCCCTGGCTCTCATCGGGCTGACCTCCTGGGTCGCACCGCAAAAACCCGGCATGTCGGTCGAGATCGCGCTGACCCTCGCGCTCATCGTCCCGATGGGGCCGCTCGTCTACCGGCTCGCCTTCCAGCCGCTCGCCGACGCGAGCGTGCTGATCCTGTTCATTGCAGCGATCGGCGTGCATCTGGCGATGACCGGCCTCGGCCTCGCCGTGTTCGGCGCCGAAGGCTCGCGCATCGCCCCGATGCTCGAAGGCGTGGTTCCGGTCGGCCCGATCGTGGTGAAGATGCAGAGTGTCGCCGTGCTCGCGGTTACGGGCGCGGTCATGGCGAGCCTGTTCGTCTTCTTCGAGCGGACGCTGATCGGCAAGGCGCTCAGGGCCACCGCGGTCAACCGCCTCGGCGCGCGCCTCGTCGGCGTGCGCGTGGACGGCACGGCGCGTACAGCCTTCGCCCTCGCCGCCGGGATCGGCGCAGTGTCCGGCGTGCTGATCGGTCCCCTGACCACGGTCGCCTACGACACCGGCTTTCTCGTCGGGCTCAAGGGCTTCGTCGCCGCGATCATCGCCGGGCTCGCGAGCTATCCGCTGACGGCGCTGGCCGCGCTCGCCATTGGCCTCCTCGAATCGACCTCGGCCTTCTTCGCCAGCGCCTTCAAGGAAGTCATCGTCTTCTCGATCATCATCCCGTTCCTCCTCTGGCGCTCCTACGCCGCGGGCGCGCCCGCCGATGAAGAGGAGGAGTGAGCGATGCGCGCCTCGCCCCGCCTCGTCGGCCTTGTCGTCATTGCGCTGATGGCCGTCGCGCCGCTCCTTCCGTTCACGCCAGACTTCTGGGTGACGCTCGCGGGTTATATCGGCCTCGCAAGCCTCGTCGCCATCGGCCTCGTGCTCTTGACCGGCGTCGGCGGAATGACGTCGTTCGGACAGGCGGCCTTTGTCGGCTTCGGCGCCTATACCACGGCCGTGCTGACGACGACGTTCGGATTCTCGCCCTGGGCGACCCTGCCGGTCTCGCTGCTCACCACCGGTCTCGTGGCGCTCGCCATCGGGCTCGTCACCGTGCGGCTCTCTGGCCATTTCCTGCCGCTCGGCACCATCGCCTGGGGGATCAGCTTCTTCTACCTGTTCGGCAATCTCGCCGTGCTCGGCGGCTATGACGGGATCAGCGGCATCCCGCCGATCGCGATCGGCCCTTGGGCGCTGATCGACAGCCGCGCGGTTGACTACCTCATCTGGCTCGCCGTGCTGATTGCGGTCGTGCTGAGCGACAATCTGCTCGACAGCCGCATGGGCCGCGCGATCCGGGCGCTGCGCGGCGGCGGCGCCTTCGCGGAGTCGTTCGGCGTCGACACCGCGCAGGCGAAGCTCGTCGTGTTCGTCTACGCCGGCCTCCTCGCCGGGCTCTCGGGCTGGCTCTACGCCCATGTGCAGCGGTCGGTGAGCCCCTCTCCGTTCGGCCTCGGCGCCGGCATCGAATACCTGATCATGGCGGTGCTCGGCGGCTCGGGATATGTGCTCGGCGGCGTTGTCGGCGCGGCCGTGGTCGCCGTCTTCAACGATCAGTTGCAGAACTGGCTGCCCAAGCTGATGGAGGGCGGCGGCAACCTCGACGCGATCGTGTTCGGAATCCTGCTCATCGCCGCGCTTCAGCTGGCGCGGAGCGGCCTTTGGCCGGCGCTGCGCAAGCTCGGGCCGCCGGCGGCGCCGAAGGCGGTCGACCTGACCGCCCCGCCCCTGCCGAAGAGGCCGGCGAACGCAAAAGGCGCGCCGCTGCTCGAAGTCACTGGCGTCAGCAAGCGCTTCGGCGGCCTCGTCGCGGTGAACGAGGTGAGTTTTTCCGTGCGCGGCGGCGAGATCGTCGGGCTCATCGGCCCCAACGGCGCGGGCAAGAGCACGACCTTCAATCTGCTCACCGGCGTCGCCAGCGCGAGCTCGGGAGAAATCCGCTTCCGCGGCGAACGCATCGACCGATTGCCGGCGCGGAAAATCGCCGAGCGCGGAATCGCGCGCACCTTCCAGCATGTCAGGCTCGTGCCCGGGATGACGGTGCTGGAGAACGTCGCTATCGGCGCGCACCTGCGCGCCCGCGTCGGCGCGCTGTCGTCCCTCGTCCGCCTCGACCGCGCCCGCGAGGCTGAGATCATCGCCGAAGCCGCTCGCCAGATCGAGCGCGTCGGCTTGGCCGAGCACATGCACAAGGCAGCCGGCTCGCTCGCGCTCGGCCAAGCGCGCCTCGCCGAGATCGCGCGCGCGCTCTGCCTCGACCCCGCGCTTTTGCTGCTCGACGAGCCGGCGGCAGGCCTGCGCTTCGCCGAGAAGAAGGAGCTCGCCGCGCTGCTCGATCGCCTGCGCGCAGAGGGCATGAGCCTGCTGCTTGTCGAGCACGACATGGATTTCGTGATGCAGCTCACGGACCACATCGTCGTGCTAGACTTCGGCTTGAAGATCGCCGAGGGCGCGCCAAAGGCGATCGCCGAAAGCCCGGCGGTGCTGGAAGCCTATCTCGGGGGCGTCGCATGAGCGTGGCCCTCCTGAAGACCGAGCGACTGAGCGTGGCTTACGGCCGCGTCGAGGCGGTGCGCGAAGCCTGCATCGAGATTCCGGCGGGCGGCGTCGTGACCGTGATCGGCGCCAACGGCGCCGGCAAGACGTCGCTGCTCAACGCCGTCATGGGCGTGCTGCCGTCGAGCGGCGGCGTCGAATTCGTCGGCCGCGCGCTCGGCGCGAAGCCGGTCGAGGAGCGGGTCGCCGCGGGCCTGAGCCTCGTGCCGGAGAAGCGCGAGCTGTTCGCCGTCATGTCGGTCGAGGACAATCTCCGTCTCGGCGCCTATCGGCTCGGCGCCGGGGCGATCCGCACGGGGCTTGCCGAGACCTACGCCCGGTTCCCGCGCCTGCGTGAGCGGCGCGGCCAGAAGGCCGGCACGCTGTCGGGCGGCGAGCGGCAGATGCTCGCGATGGGCCGGGCGCTGATGGGACGGCCGCGCCTCTTGATGCTCGACGAGCCGAGCCTCGGCCTCGCCCCGCGCATCGTGAAAGAGATTTTTGCCATCGTCAGCGAGCTCAAGGCGACGGGCGTGTCGATTTTGCTCGTCGAGCAGAATGCGCGCGCCGCGCTTGAGATCGCCGACTGGGCCTATGTCATGGAGCTCGGCGAGATCGTCATGCAGGGCCCCGCCGCCGATCTCGCCAACGATATGCGCGTCATCGAGAGCTACCTCGGTCTGGGACGCCATTGAGGACAAGGACGAAAGGAAAAGACCATGACCGCCGAGCATCAAGACGAACCGATCGCCCTCGACCTGCCGCCTTCGCTGAAGGCGACGCGGCGCGGCGCCATCGCGCACATCCGCCTCGCGCGCGCGGAAAAGCGCAACGCGCTCGACGATGTCACCGTGCTCGGCCTCGAAACCTTCTTCACCAAACTGCCCGAGGACATTCGCGCGGTCGTGCTCACGGGCGAGGGCAAGCACTTCTCGGCCGGGCTCGACCTCTCCGAGGTGGCCAACGACCTCGACCCGCTCGAGCGCGTGCTGCATTCGCGCATGTGGCACCGGGCGTTCGAGGCGATCCAGTTCGGCCGCACGCCGGTCGTCACCGTGCTGCACGGCGCGGTCGTCGGCGGCGGGCTGGAGCTCGCCGCCGCGACCCATATCCGCGTCGCCGAGCTTTCCGCCTATTACGGCCTGCCGGAGGGCCAGCGAGGCATCTTTCTGGGCGGCGGCGGCTCGGTCCGGATCGCGCGGCTGATCGGCGTTCCGTGGGTGCAGAACCTGATGCTGACCGGGCGCACCCTCTCTGCCGAGGAGGGACACGCGGCCGGGATCACGCAATATCTGGTCGAGGACGGCCGGGGGCTCGAGAAGGCGCTTGAGCTCGCCGCCAAGGCCGCGTCGAACACGACGACCACCAATTTCGCCGTGCTGCACGCCTTGCCGCGCATCCACGAAAGCCATCCGACGAGCGGCCTGCTCACTGAATCGCTGATGGCGACGATCGCCGAGATGAGCCCCGAGGCGACAGAGCGTCTGAAGGATTTTTTGGAGAAGCGCGCGGCCAAGGTGCTGCGGCAGAGCTGAGCGTTGTATGGCGCGGTCGCTGACCGCGCCGGCGGGGTCGCCGACCCCGCCCTGCAGATTGCGGAGGAGACGACCATGAAGATCCCACTCACCTTTGGTCCGCCGCACGTGACGGTCGAGCGGCGCGCGGACGGCTCGATGATCGTGAGCTCGCCGGAGCCGCTCGCCGCCTATCCGCGGTCGATGACCGACTGGCTCGACCATTGGGCGCGCGCCGCCCCCGACCGCGTCTTTCTCGCCGAGCGGGCGGGCCGCGGCTGGCGCGAGGTCACCTACGCGCAGGCGCGCGAATACGCCCGCCGCGTGGCCCAGGCGATCATCGATCGCGGCCTCAACGCCGAGCGCCCGGTCGCGATCCTCTCGGGCAACAGCGTCGACCACGCCCTGATCGGCCTCGGCGCGATGATCGCCGGCGTCCCCTACGCGCCGGTCTCGCAACCCTATTCGCTGATCGCCAAGGACTACGGCAAGCTGAAGACCATCCTCGACGTGCTGACGCCGGGACTCGTCTATGTCAGCGACGGGGCGCGGTACACGCTGGCGCTCGCCGCAGGCGTGCCGAAGGACGCCGAAGTCGTTGCCGGGATCAATCCGCCGAAGGAATGGCCCTCGACGACCTTCGAGGCCTTCATCGCCAAGCCCGCCGGCCCTGAAGTCGACGCGGCCCACGCCAAAGTCGGCCCCGACACGGTGGCGAAGCTCCTGTTCACCTCGGGCTCGACGGGATCGCCCAAGGGCGTGATCAACACGCAGAAGATGATGACGTCGAACCAGGCGATGCTGAAGGGCGTGAATCCCAGCTATCACCTGGTCGCGCCGGTGCTGATCGACTGGCTGCCGTGGAGCCACACTTTCGGCGGCAACAACAACTTCAATCTCGTGCTCTCGGCCGGCGGCTCCTACTATATCGACGAGGGGCGGCCGCTGCCGGGCGCGATCGAGGCGACCGTGCGCAACATCAAGGACGTGTCGCCGACCGTCTACTACAATGTCCCGAAGGGTTACGAGATGCTGCTGCCCTATGTCGAGCGGGACGCAGACCTGCGCAAGAGCCTGTTCGCCCACCTCCAGGCCTTCGTCTACGCGGGCGCCGCCCTAGCCCCTCACGTGCGCGAGGCGTTGGAGCGCCTGGGCCATGAGACGGTCGGACACGCCGTGCCGATCTTGACCTCGCTCGGCTCGACCGAGACGGGCCCGTCGGCGCTCAGCGTCACCGAGAAGGCATGCGCCCGGGGCGTCGTCGGCATCCCCAATCACGGCGTCGAACTGAAGCTGATCCCGAATGGCGACAAGCTCGAGGCGCGCCTGAAGAGCCCGAGCATCACCCCGGGCTACTGGCGCAGGCCGGATCTCACCCGGGACGCCTTCGACGACGAGGGCTATTACAAGCTCGGCGACGCGCTGAAGTTCTTTGACGAGCGGGACCCGGAACTCGGCTTCGTTTTCGACGGGCGCGTGGCGGAGGACTTCAAGCTCGCCACCGGCACCTGGGTCAGCGTCGGGCCGCTGAGACTGAAGTTCATCGCCCATTGCGCGCCCTATGTCGCCGACCTCGTCGTCGCCGGCCGCGATCGCGACGATGCGACGGCGCTCGTCGTGCCGAACGTCCCGGCCTGCCGCGAGCTTGCCGGTTTGAGAGACGACGCGAGCGATACGGAGGCGTTGACGCATCCGAAGGTGCGCGAGGCATTTTCGTCCTTGCTCGCCGTCTTCAACAAGAAGGCGGGCGGCAGTTCGGGGCGCTTCGCGCGCATCATTCTGATGGACGACCCACCTTCGCTCGACACCGGGGAACTCACCGACAAGGGCTCGATCAACCAGCGGGCCGTGCTGGCGCTGCGCGCCGACGTGGTGGAAGAACTCTACGCCGAAACGCCGTCGGCGCGCACGATTACATGACGCGGAGATCGCGACGCGGCCCTTTCCCTTCTCCCCGCGTGCGGGGAGAAGGTGAGGATGAGGGGCGCGGGAGATCAACCGCAGCGGCCAATCGCCCAGGCCCCTCACCCCTGCCCTCTCCCCGTTTACGGGGCGAGGGAGAAGTTCACAGCAGCTTCAACGGAGTACGCCATGAAAATCGCCGACCTCGTCGCCATCGACGTCCACACTCACGCAGAGGTCTCGTGCCGCCAGCCGGCGGACGCCTTCTGGCAGCCCTACGAGGACGCGGCGAACACATACTTCAAGGCCGGCAAGCGGCCGACCATCGCCGAGACCGTCGCCTACTACCGGGAGCGAAAAATCGGCCTGGTCATGTTCACCGTCGACAGCGAGTTCGAGATCGGCAACCGCCGCATCCCGAACGACGAGGTGGCGGAGGCCGCGGCCGCCAATTCCGACATGATGATCGCCTTCGCTTCGATCGATCCGCACAAAGGCAAGATGGGCGTGCGCGAGGCGCGCGAGCTCGTCGAGGCGGGCGTCGTCAAGGGCTTCAAGTTCCATCCGACCGTGCAGGGCTTCTTCCCCAACGACCCGCTCGCCTACGGCCTCTACGAGCTGATCGCCCATTACAAGCTCCCCGCGGTGTTCCACTCCGGCCATTCCGGCATCGGGACGGGCATGCCGGGCGGCGGCGGCATGCGGCTCAAATACTCGAACCCGATCCATCTGGATGACGTGGCCGTGGACTTCCCCGACATGACGATCATCATCGCCCATCCGTCCTGGCCGTGGCAGGACGAGGCCTTGTCGGTCTGCCTGCACAAGCCCAACGTCTACATCGACCTTTCCGGCTGGAGCCCGAAATATTTTCCGCCGCAGCTTGTCCAGTACGCCAACTCCCAGCTCAAGACGAAGATGCTGTTCGGCTCCGACTTCCCGCTCATCCCGCCGGACCGTTGGATCAAGGATTTTCGGGAAGCCGGCTTCAAGCCGGAGGTGCACGACCTGATCCTCAAGGAGAACGCGATCCGCGCTCTGAAAATCGCCGCCGAGTAAGCTAAAGCGATGAAAGCCTTCTCCTGGACCGAGGACGCGCATGGCGCGATCGTCGCCGACGGCAAGCGGCTCGAAGCCGCGGCCTTCGGACCGCCGCCCGACGCGGCGCCGACCCTTGTCCTCCTGCACGAGGGCCTCGGCTGCGTCGCGCTGTGGCGCGACTTTCCGCAAAGACTCGCGGAGGCAGCCGGCTGCGGCGTGTTCGTCTATTCGCGCGCCGGCTACGGCCGGTCCGATTCCGTCGCCCTGCCCCGCCCGCTCGACTACATGACGCGCGAGGCGCGCCTGAGCCTGCCCGCGGTCCTCGGCGCGATCGGCTTTGAGCGCGGCGTCCTCGTCGGCCACAGCGACGGCGCGTCCATCGCCGCGATCTATGCCGGCCTCGTCGACGACGGGCGGGTGAAGGGGCTCGTCCTTATGGCGCCGCATCTCTTCACCGAAGAGCCCGGCCTCGTCTCCATCGCCGAGGCGAAGCGCGCCTACGAGACGGGCGACCTCAAGCCCAAGATCGCCAAATATCACGCCCACGTCGACGCCGCCTTTCTCGGCTGGAACAGCGCCTGGCTCGATCCCGGCTTCAAGGCCTGGAACATCGAGGGCTTCGTCGAACGCTGGCGCCTGCCGGCGCTTGTCATCCAGGGCGAGGACGACCAGTACGGCACGCTGGCGCAGGTCCGCGCCATCGAAGCGCGGGCGCCCACACGAGTCGAAAGCCTGATTCTGCAAGACTGCCGGCATTCGCCGCAGGCCGAGCAGCCGGAGGCGACGCTCGACGCCATCGCGGCGTTCTGCCGCAAGACCTTGGAGAACAGCGAATGACGATGCTCGCCGCCCGCATTCACGGCCACGGAGGCAATGAGGTTCTTCGGATCGACGAATTGCCGATCCCCGAGCGCCAGCCTGGCGAAGCGCTCATTCGCGTGATCGCGGGCGGGCTCAACCGGGTCGACCTTTACATGCGCAACAGCGGCGCCGGCATCACCCATCGCCTGCCGATCATCCTCGGGCTCGACGGCGCAGGCATCGTGGAGGAGGCGGACGCGGGCGCAAGGTTCCGCGCAGGCGATCAGGTCGTCATCTACCCCGGCCAGCCGTGCGGATCTTGCGAGTTCTGCGTGAAGGGCGAGGAGGTTTTGTGCACGCGCGGAAAAATCTTCGGCGAGCAGGTCGACGGGACCTTCGCCGGATTTGTTTGCGCCCCCGAGGGCAGCCTCGTCGTCAAGCCGCGGTCGCTCGATTTCGTTCAGGGCGCAGCGCTCAGCGTCGCCTGGCTCACCGCCTGGCGCATGATCAAGACCAAGGCCCGGCTGCAGCCCGGCGAGACCGCGCTCGTCTTCGGCGTCGGCGGCTCGGTGTCGCTCGCGGCGACGCAGATCGCGAGCGCGATAGGCGCGCGGACGATCGTCACCTCGCGCGATCCGACGAAGCTCGAACGCGCGACAATGTTCGGCGCCGCGGAGACGGTTCACGACCAGGGCGGCGCCTCGGTCCTCGATCGGGTGATGGAGCTTACCGCCAAGCGCGGCGTCGACGTCGTGATCGAGAACGTCGGCAAGGCCGTGTGGCCGACGGCGATGAAGGCGCTGGTGCGCGGCGGCCGGCTCGTCACCTGCGGCGCGACCACCGGCGACGATCCGTCAGCGGATCTGCGCCGCCTGTTCATCCGCCAGCTCACCGTGTTCGGCTCGACGCTCGGCACCCGTGCGGAATTCGCGGACATGGTCGCCTTCATCGCCGAGAAGAGCCTAGCGCCGCATATCGACGAGACTTTCTCGCTCGCCGACATCCACACGGCGATGGACCAGCTCGAGTCGGGCCGCCAGTTCGGCAAGATCGGGCTTACGATCGACGGGTGAGCGTGCCCCTGTAGCCGCGCTCGCCGAGCGCGGCGGCCGGGCCTGTCGGAGGGGCGGCGTGTCGCCGCCCCGGCGCGCGAGACGCGCGCCCTCCAACGATGTCAACGACCGCGTCCGCGCGCTACGACTTCGCCCCGACCAGCGTCGGCTCGGCGCGATAGACCTCGGGGAACAGGCGCTTCAGCGCGGCGATCTTCGGCAGGTCGTTGAACACGATGTAGGGATAGGTCGGGTTCCGCGCGAGGAAATCCTGATGGTAGGCCTCGGCGGGATAGAAGGTCTTGCCCGGCTCGATGGTCGTGACGACCGGCGATCCGAAAGCGTGCGCCCCGTTCAGCTGGGCGATGTAATCCTTCGCCACGCGCGCCTGCGCCTCGCTCGTCGGGAAGACGGCGGAGCGGTACTGCGTCCCCTCGTCCGGGCCCTGGCGATTGAGCTCGGTCGGGTCGTGGGCGATGGAGAAGTAGATCTGCAGCAGCTTGCCGTAGCTGATCTTGTTCGGGTCGAAGGCGATCTCAACCGATTCCGCATGGCCCGTGTCGCCCTCGCTGGTCATTTCGTAATGCGCCGTCGCCGCGGCGCCGCCGGTGTAGCCGGACACGGCCGAGACGACGCCGTCGACGTGCTGGAACACGCCCTGGACGCCCCAGAAGCAGCCGCCGGCGAGCACCGCGACCTCGCGTTGCGACCCGGACGCCGGCTCGTCCACCGCGGGCGGCGGAACGCGCCGCGTCTCCTCGGCGGTCGAAGTGGAGATGGCGAGGCCCGCGCCCGCAAGGCCGCCGGCGGTCAGGAGGGCGGCAAGGCCGAGTCGGAAGCGCTTTACGTTCATGGGATCGTTCCTTGGCGAGCGGTGAACCGCGCCGCGCGACGGGCGCAACGGCGAGCGGGTCCCGTTGTGCTTTTACGCGCGAGCTAGCCGCTCGATACGCGCCCCATGCGACTTTTTTCCGTCGGCCCAAATCTCCGACCGCCTTCCCCTTGCCCCTTCCGGGGCCGACCGAATAACATATCGATCACTTATGAACTTTTGCGGGAGGAAAGCCGGTGACATTTATCAACCCGGTCGCGGACTATTCGGTCGAAGGCGAGGTCGCGATCGTCACGATCGATTTTCCGCCGGTGAATGCGCTCTCCCAGGCGGTGCGCGAGGGACTCAAGCTCGGCGTCGAGAAGGCGGAAACCGATCCCGCGGTGAAGGCAACGGTGATCATCTGCGCGGGCCGCACCTTCATCGCCGGCGCCGACATCACCGAGTTCGGCAAGCCGCCTGCGGCGCCCTACCTCCCCGACGTGCTCGACCGAATCGAGAACGCGAAAAAGCCGGTGATCGCCGCGCTGCACGGCACCGCGCTCGGCGGCGGGTTCGAGGTCGCGCTCACAGCGCATTACCGGATCGCCGTCCCCTCGGCCAAATGCGGCCTGCCCGAGATCAAGCTGGGCCTCATCCCCGGCGCCGGGGGCACGCAGCGCCTGCCGCGACTCGTCGGGGTCGAGCGGGCGCTCGATGTCATCCTCTCGGGAACGCCATTCAGCGCCCGCGAGGCCACGGACTGGGGCGTGGTCGACGCGCTCGCTGGGGAGGGCAAGCTCCGCGAGGACGCGATCGCTTTCGCCAGGCGGCTGATCGCCGACAAGGCGCCGCTCAAAAAGGTCCGCGACCGCGACGAGAAGCTCGCCGAGGCGCGCGGCCGGCCCGAGATCTTCGAGATGATCCGCAAGGCGAACGCGCGAAAATTCCGCGGCTTCGAGGCCTGGGAGAAGGCGATCGAATCGGTCAGGAACGCCGTTGACCTGCCGTTCGATGAAGGCATGGCGAAAGAGCGCGAAATGTTCATGGCGCTCCTCGGCTCGACCCAGTCGAAGGCGCAGCGGCACGTGTTCTTCGCCGAGCGCGCCGCGGCGAAAATCGCCGACATCGGCCCGGACGTTGCGACGAAGCCGATCGCGCGCGTCGGCGTGATCGGGGCGGGCACCATGGGCGGCGGCATTGCGATGAATTTCCTCTCCGCCGGAATCCCCGTGACCATCGTCGAGACGTCGCAGGAGGCGCTCGACCGCGGCGTCTCGATCGTGCGCCGCAACTACGAGAACACGGCCAAGAAGGGCCGCATGACGATGGACGAGGTCGAGGCGCGGATGGGGCGCCTGACGCCGACGCTCGATTTCGGCGCGCTCGCCGACGCCGACCTCGTGATCGAGGCCGTGTACGAGAACATGGATATCAAGAGGTCCATTTTCGAGCGGCTGGACGGCGTCGCCAAGCCCGGCGCGATCCTCGCCTCCAACACGAGCTATCTCAACATCGACGAGATCGCCGCGAGGACCAAGCGGCCCGAGGACGTGCTCGGCATGCATTTCTTCTCGCCCGCCAATGTCATGCGGCTCCTCGAAATCGTGCGCGGTGCAAAGACGTCGAAACCGGTCATCGCCACCGTCACTGCGCTCGCGCCGAAGATCGGCAAGGTCGGCGTGACGGTCGGCGTGTGCTACGGCTTCGTCGGCAACCGCATGCTCGCCGAGCGCCAGCGCGAGGCTGGCAAGCTGATCCTCGAAGGAGCGACACCCTGGGCGGTCGACCGGGTCCTCACCGATTTCGGCATGCCGATGGGACCTTTCGCGATGAGCGATCTCGCCGGCCTCGACATCGGCTGGTCGGCCGAAACGTCGAAGCGCGCGACCATCCGCGAGATTCTTTGCGAGGACGGTCGCCGAGGGCAGAAGACCGGCGCGGGCTTCTACGACTACGACGAGCAGCGGATCGCCAAGCCCTCGGCGCATGTGGAAGAGATCATCCGCGCCTTCGCCGCCTCGAAAGGCATTGCGCAGCGAGACATCGCCGACGCAGAAATCCTCGAGCGCTGCATCTATCCGATGATCAACGAGGGCGCGAAGATTCTCGAGGAGGGCAAGGCGCAGCGCGCCTCCGACATCGACGTCGTCTGGATCTACGGCTACGGTTGGCCGGTCTATCGCGGCGGCCCGATGTTCTACGCCGACACGCTGGGCCTGAAGACCGTGCTCGACAAGCTCAAGGCGTTCCAGGCGAAGTTCGGCGACGACTTCAAGCCGGCGGCCCTCCTGGAGAAGCTCGCTGGCGAGGGCGGCGCGTTTTCGAAGGGTTAAGGGCGTGACGACGACGCACGCCACAGCCCTCCTTCTCCTTCGGGGAGAAGGTGGACGCGCGAAGCGCGGCCGGATGAGGGCTGTGGCGCGTAGCCGTCATCCGTCGCCTGCGGCGACACCTTCTCCCCGAGGGAGAAGGTGTCGCCGCATGGACTGAGAGATTCCGTTTCAAGAGTGTTGGAGGACACCCATGCGTGAATCCGTCATCGTTTCCACCGCGCGCACGCCGATCGGCAAGGCCTATCGGGGCGCGTTCAATGACACCCAGGCCCAGACTCTCGGCGGGCACGCCATCGCCGAGGCGCTTAAGCGGGCCAAAGTCGAGGGCGCCGAGGTCGACGACGTCGTGATCGGCGCGGCGATGCAGCAGGGCTCGACCGGCTACAACCTCGGCCGGCAGGCGGCGCTGCGAGCGGGTCTTCCAACCAGCGTCGCCGGCATGTCGGTCGACCGCCAGTGCGCCTCGGGCCTGATGGCGATCGCCGTCGCCGCCAAGGAGATCGTCGTCGACGGCATGAGCGTAACGGTAGGCGGCGGCCTCGAGTCGATCTCGCTCGTCCAGAACGAGCACGCGAACCGTTATCGCAATCAGGATCCGTGGCTCGTCGCGCACCGCAACGACACGTACATGACGATGATCGAGACCGCCGAAATCGTCGCCGAGCGCTACAAGATCTCGCGCGAGGCGCAGGACGAATTCTCGCTGCTGTCGCAGAAGCGCACCGCAGCGGCGCAGGCCGCCGGGCGATTCGAGGCCGAGATCGTTCCGCTGCCGACGGTCATGAAAGTCGCCGACAAGGCGACCGGCGCCGTCTCGGACAAGGAAGTGACCCTGAAACAGGACGAGGGAAACCGGCCCGACACGACGCTTGCCGGCCTCGCGGCGCTGAAGCCCGTGTTCGCCGACGGGCAGCGCGTCAAGGCCGGCAGATACATTACCGCCGGCAACGCCTCGCAGCTTTCCGACGGCGCGAGCGCCTGCGTGCTGATGGAGGCGAAGCTCGCGAGCCAGCGCAACTTGACGCCGCTCGGGATCTATCGCGGCGTCGCGGTCGCCGGCTGCGATCCAGACGAGATGGGCATCGGGCCGGTGTTCGCCATTCCGAAGCTCCTCAAGGCCCACGGCCTCAAGGTGGACGACATCGGCCTCTGGGAGCTCAACGAGGCCTTCGCCGTGCAGGTGATCTACTGCAGCGACAAGCTCGGTATCGACAACGACAAGCTCAACGTCGACGGCGGCGCGATCGCGGTCGGCCACCCTTACGGCATGAGCGGCGCGCGCCTCACCGGCCACGCGCTGATCGAGGGGAAGCGGCGCGGCGTCAAGTACGTGGTGGTGACGATGTGCGTCGGCGGCGGCCAGGGCGCGGCCGGACTGTTCGAAGTCGCGTGACGGGAGCGGCGTCCCACCGCTGCCCGCGGGACGCGCGGGTGGTCCCCCTCTCCCCGCTCGCGGGGAGAGGGGACGGCTGGCGCCTTCGAAGAGCGCCGCGCGCTCTCAACCTGTCGCAAGGGATGTCGTCGTGACCGATCCGCAGCACATGGCACCGCTGGCGGCCTTTCATGGGCGTAAGCCGCCAGCGCCGCCGTGGTTCGACGCGATCATGGCGCAGGAGCCGGAGCGGACCTTCGTCGAGTTCGAGGAGGCGAAGGTCGAGGCGCTGGCCTGGGGCGAACGCGGCAAGCCCGGGCTCATGTTCCTGCACGGCGGGGCGGCGCACGCGGACTGGTGGAGTTTCATCGCGCCATTCTTCGCCGGCGAACGGCGCGTGGTCGCCTCGTCCTTCACTGGTATGGGGCGCTCCGACTGGCGCGAGCATTACGTGTTCGAGCAGTTCGTGCGCGAGGCGCGCGGGGCGGGGCGCGCGGCGGGGGCGTTCGATTCCGGGCCGCCGGTCGTCGTCGGCCACTCGTTCGGCGGGCGCGTCGCGATGGGCCTGTCGCGCGACTTCGGCGACGAATTTCTTGGCGCGGTGATGGTCGATCCGCCCTTCTTCGCGCCGCAAAACTTCCGTCCGCCGGCGCCGCCGCAGGCCTCGCGCATCGCGCGGGTAAAACACTCGCTCGCGACGGTCGTCGCACGCTTCCGCCTCATGCCGCCGCAGCCGTGCGAGAACCTGTTCGTGCTCGACGCGATCGCCCGCCGCTCGGTGCGCGAGGCGGTCGACGAGGAGGGGAAGCCCGGGTGGGCGCTCTGCTTCGACCCGCATTTCTGGGAGAAATTCGGCCGCATCGACCCAACACCGATCGTCGCCGCCGCGCGTTGCCCGATGGCGCTCGTCCGCGGCGCCAAGTCGAAGCTCTTCAAGGCCGACGACGCGGATTATCTGATGAGCTTCTTGAAACCCGGCTCGCCCCATGTCGTCATCCCCGAGGCCGAGCACCATGTCATGATCGACCAGCCGCTCGCGTTCGTCTCGGCGCTTAGAGCGTTGCTGGCGAGCTGGCCTCAACGGAGGGAAACTCCATGAACGCTCCCGTCCCTCGCCTGACCGCACTCGCTCATGGCGCCGGCTGCGGCTGCAAGCTCGCGCCATCGGTGCTGCGCGAACTTCTCGCCAGTGAGCCGGCAGCGGCGCCCTTCGCTGATCTGATCGTCGGCACCGAGACCGGCGACGACGCCGCGGTCTGGCGCCTCGACGACAAGACCGCCATCGTCGCGACGACCGACTTTTTCATGCCGATGGTGGACGACCCGTACGATTTCGGCCGGATCGCCGCGACCAACGCGCTCTCCGACGTCTACGCGATGGGCGGCCGGCCGATCTTCGCGCTCGCGATCCTCGGCATGCCGATCGACAAGATGCCGACCGCCATGATCCGCGAGATTCTACGGGGCGGCGCGGCCGCGGCGGCGGGGGCGGGAATCCCCGTCGCCGGCGGCCACTCGATCGATTCGCCCGAGCCGATCTACGGCCTCGCCGTGATCGGCCTCGTGTCGCCCGAGACCTTGAGGCGCAACTGCGACGCGCGCCCGGGCGACGCGCTGATCCTCACGAAGCCCATCGGGGTCGGCATCTATTCGGCCGCGATCAAGAAGGGCGCGCTCTCGGACGATGGCTACCGCGAAATGCTCGGCTTCATGACGCGCCTCAACGTCGTTGGCGCGGAGCTGGCGAAGGACGAAGCTGTGCACGCGATGACCGACGTGACGGGCTTCGGGCTCCTCGGCCACTCGCTCGAAATGGCGCGCGGGGCGGGCGCGACCCTGCGGCTGAAACTCGACGACGCGCCCACGCTCGCTGAGGCGGAAAGCCTCGTCAAAGCAGGCTTCTCGACCGGCGCCTCGCAGCGCAACTGGGCGAGCTACGGCGACGCCGTCGTCTTGCCGGAGGGTCTCGAGGACTGGCGCCGGCGGCTCCTGACCGACCCGCAGACGTCGGGCGGCCTGCTTGTAGCGTGCGACGCCGCGGCGGCGCCGACCCTCTGCGCCCGCATCCGTGAGGGCGGAGACCCGCAGGCCCGGATCGTCGGGTCCGTCGAGGCCGGCGAGCCGATCGTGGAAGTCGTTTGAGTCTGGCGGAGGAGAGTGGGAGTCGAACCCACCCGGGACAGGCTCGCTGCCCCACACGGATTTGAAGTCCGGACGCCCCACCGGGAGCGATTCTCCTCCAATTCCGCCGTCGTAGCCGCTTCATTCGATTCCGAACAGGTCCAGCCGATGGCGGTTGACGCGCCTGAGGTCGCCCTTTCGCAGGGTCACGCCGTGGCGATCGAAAAATTCGAGGATCTGGATCGCGACCTTGCGGCCGTTCTCCACCCGATCGCGGAACTGGGCTGCAGTGAAGGCGCCGTCGGGGGCGCGTTCCGTCAGATCGGCGATGATCGTCGTCATCTCCCTCACCGTCGCCCGGAGAAAGAAATGGTCGTGGGCGACTTCGTCGACGCGACCCATTCGGCCCGCTCGCTTGAGAAGGCGGCGGACGTCCGTCTCGGCGCGGCCGGTCGAATTCGCGATGTCGCGCACCCGCGGCGGACGGAACCGCTCTGCCCCGCCGATGAGCGGCGCGATCGTCTCCCAGGCGGCTTCGTCTGCCGGCGCGAGACGGACTTCGTGCGACGGCAGCCGGACGAAGGCGCCGTCGAGGACGACGCCGCCTTCGCGCGCGAGCTTCTGCAGCGCCGCGTCGAACGCGGGCTTCAGCAGGCTCGGCGCGAGCGCCATCCGAAGCTGCTCCCGGTCGACGCCCTGAAGGTCCGGGTTGTCGGCGTGATAGGCCGCGATCCGCTCGACGGCCTCGGCGGAGAAGGCGCGCCAGCGCTCGGGCGTCAGCGCGGTCCTCTGCTCGTTCGCCGCAAGCACCACGAGGTCGAGCGCCGCCGCGAGCGCCTCCGTCCGCTCGGCCGAGAGGCCGCGGTCGCGGGCGAAGACGGCGAGATCGCCGGCGAAGGGCGGCGCGGTGAGAAGCGCGGCGAAAGACGCGGTGGGGTCGGCGATCGCCAGCGCCGCCCGCTGCGCGCGCCGCTCGGGCGTCCGGCGCTTCCTCGCCGGCGGCCTGAGGTCGAGGAACCGTCCGCCGCCCAGCGTCAGCCGGGCGGAGACGTCGCGGACGATGAAGCGATCCTGGGCCGCCGCGGCGATCGGCTGGTCGAGCACGAGCTGCACTTCGGCCTCGGCGCCGGGCGCGATCGGCCCGTCCCCGAGCGGCGCGATCCGCGCGCCCACTTCCACGGCCGCATGATGCAGGCGAACCGGGAACCAGGAGGCGATCGGCTTCGGCGCGTCGGCCGAGACGCGAAGGAGCGCGTCGATGCGCGCGGTCGGCGCGTGAAGCTCCGGATCGAGCACCACGTCGCCGCGGCCAATCGCGTCCTTCTCCACCTCCGCGCCCGCCAGATTGAGCGCGCACCGGTCGCCGGCGCGGGCGGTCTCGCTCGCGCGGTTTTGCGCGTGCAGGGAGCGCACGCGGGCGGCAAGGCCGGACGCGCTGATCAGGACCCTGTCGCCGACCCGTACCGACCCCGCGAGAACCGTCCCGGTCACGACCACCCCGACGCCGGCGAGCGTGAACACCCGGTCGACCGGAAGCCGGAAGCGGGCGTCTTCGGACTTCTCGCGCCGAGCGCCGGCGACGGCGGCCTCGATATGTGCGCGCAAAACGTTGACGCCCTCACCGGTCAGCGCCGAGACCGCGAGGACGTCGGCGCGAGTAAGCGTCGTCCCGGCGATCATCGCGCGCGCCTCTCGTGCGACCTCGGAGAGCCGCTCGGGCGAAGCGAGATCGGCTTTGGTGATGACGACGACGCCGCGCTCGACGCCGAGGAGGTCGAGGATCGCCAGGTGCTCGCGCGTCTGCGGCATGATCCCGTCGTCCGCCGCGATCGTCATGAGGGCGAAATCGACGCCGCTCGCGCCCGCCAGCATCGTGTGGACGAAGCGCTCGTGGCCGGGAACGTCGATGAAGCCGATGGACGTCCCCGCTGCCGTCGCCATGAAGGCGAAGCCGAGATCGATGGTGACGCCGCGCGCCTTCTCTTCCTTGAGGCGGTCGCCGTCCACTCCGGTCAAGGCCTTCACCAGAGCCGTCTTGCCGTGGTCGATGTGCCCGGCGAGACCGACGATCACGACGTCCCGTCCGGCGGCGCGCTCCGCGCCGGCGCCTCGGCGTTCCAATGCTGCAAGTTCGAGAGAAAGGCGTCTTCGTCGTCGAGGCAGCGCAGGTCGAGCACGAGGCGGCCGTCGTCGATCCGCCCGACGACCGGCCGCGGCAGGGCGCGCAGCCTGCGGGCGAGATCCTCGATCGCCCGCCCGCCTGCGTCAGCGCGGATGGCGAGGCCGGCGCTGGCGATCGTTTCGAGCGGCAGCGCTCCGGATCCGATCTGGCTCCGGCAGGCTGAGGTCTCGACCGCGAACGCATCTCCGAGCGCGAGAGCGACAAGGGGCAGAAGGCGCTCCGCCTGGGCCTCGATCTCCGTGAGCGGCCGGGCGAGGGAGCGCAAGGACGGCAGGCGCGCGGCAAGCCGGCCGGGATCGCGATAGAGCTTTAAGGTCGCCTCGATGGCGGCGAGCCGGATCTTGTCCACGCGCAGCGCCCGCTTCATCGGATTGCGGTTGACCGCCGCGATCAGGTCGCGACGGCCGACGATGAAGCCCGCCTGCGGCCCGCCGAGCAGCTTGTCGCCGGAGAAGGTAACGAGGTCGGCGCCGTCGGCGACCACTTCGCGGACCGTCGGCTCCCTCTCGAGACCGTAAGCCGCAAGATCGATCAGCGTCCCCGACCCGAGATCGTGCAGGAGCGGGACGTTCGCCGCCCGCGCGATTCCAGCGAGCTCCGCCGTTCCGACCTCGGCCGTGAAACCCTGGATGCGATAGTTCGACGTGTGGACCTTCAGGATCGCGCCGGTCTCGGACGTCAAAGCCTCGCGGTAGTCCTTCGCATGGGTGCGGTTGGTCGTGCCGACCTCGACGAGCCGGGCGCCGGCGCGCGCCATGATGTCCGGCATGCGAAAGGCTCCCCCGATCTCGATCAGTTCGCCGCGCGACACGATCGCCGCGCGTCCGCCGGCGAGCGTGTTGAGGCAGAGGAGCACGGCGGCCGCATTGTTGTTCACGACCGTCGCGTCCTCGGCCCCGGTCAGGGCTGAGACGAGCGCCCGGACGTGGTCGTCGCGCTCGCCCCGCCTGCCGGATGAGAGATCGAACTCGAGCGCCACCGCGCAGCGCATAGCCGCGACCGCCGCCTCGATCGCCGCCTCGGCCAAAATCGCCCGCCCGAGATTGGTGTGCAGCACGGTGCCGGTCAGATTGAACAGCGGCCTTAAAGCCGACCGGTCTTCCGCCTCGAGCCGCGCGAGGCTCCGGGCCGCGATGTCCTCGGCGCTGGGCGCTACGGCGGCGCCCGCCTTAAGGACGGCGCGGGCCTCGTTCAGCGCCTCGCGCACGGCCTCGGTAGAGGCGGGGCGGCCGAAACGCTCGACGAGGGGCCCGGCGGCCGGCGCGTTCAGCACCGCGTCGACCGAAGGCAGGTCGCTGAGGCGCGCGGGTCTCACGCCATCCATTGGAGCCTCAATCTCCCTCATCGCCGGTCCGTCGTGATTCCCAGCATAGCGCAGACTCGACAGGCTGGAGAACGGCGGCCCTTCGAAAGTCAAGCGCGTCGTGACGCGCCGTAGCGTGGCGTGAATAGCGGGGACAAGGCGGCGCCTCCTCCAAAGGATTGTTGGCGGCGGCCGGCGGCGGCGTTATGCCCCGGCCGGGATCGAGAGGGCCCTCGAAAATTTGTCGTTGTCGGAGCCGCTGGCGTATCCTCGCGTTGCTGATTCGCGTGTTTTCGCGTTCGCCCAAGACCCCAACCGCTGAAAGACGCTCTCAACGCCCATGGCGACAGTCGAAGCCTTGATCCAACGCGCATCGGCGCCGCAGGAGCGCGCCTATCGCGTTCCTCCCGCGAACGTCGAAGCCGAACAGGCCCTACTCGGCGCGATCCTGATCAACAACGACGCCTTCGACCGCGTCTCCGATTTCTTGCGCAGCGAGCATTTCGTCGAGGAGATTCATCGCCGGATCTATGAGATCGCGGGCACGATGATCCGGCAGGGCAAGCTCGCGACGCCGATCACGTTGAAGACGTTCCTCGGCGAGCACGACCTCGGCGGCATGACCGTGCCGCAATATCTCGCGCGGCTCGCGACCGAGGCCACCACCATCATCAACGCCTACGACTACGGACGCAGCATCTATGACCTCGCGCTGCGCCGCGAACTGATCGGAATCGGCGAGGACGTGGTCAACGTCGCCTATGACGCGCCGGTCGATTCGAGCCCGCGCGAGCAGATCGAGGAGGCCGAGCGGCGCCTCTACCAGATAGCCGAGGGCGGCCGCTACGACGGGGGTTTCCAGCGCTTTTCCGACGCTCTGAAGATCGCCGTGGACATGGCCGCCAAGGCGTACGAACGCGAAGGCTCGCTTTCGGGCATCGCCACCGGCCTTCATGACCTCGACCGCTACATGGGCGGCCTGCAGGCGTCCGACCTCGTGATCCTCGCGGGGCGCCCGGGCATGGGCAAGACGGCGCTTGCGACCAACATCGCCTTCAACATCGCCCGCGCCTACGAGGGACGGACGCGCGCCGACGGCGTCATGGAGACGGTCAACGGCGGAATCGTCGGCTTCTTCTCTCTGGAAATGTCGGCGGAGCAGCTCGCAACCCGCATCATCGCCGAGCAGTCCAGCGTCGCCTCCTACAAGATCCGGCGCGGCGACATCACCGAGGGGGACTTCCGCCGGGTCGCCGACGCGGTCACCGAGATGCAGTCGATCCCGTTCTACATCGACCAGACCGGCGGCATCTCGATCGCGCAGCTCACCGCGCGCGCCCGGCGCCTCAAGCGCCAAAAAGGCCTCGACCTTCTGGTCATCGACTACCTTCAGCTTCTCTCCGGCTCAAAGTCGCGGAACGACAACCGCGTCCAGGAGCTGACCGAGATCACCACCGGACTGAAGGCGCTGGCCAAGGAGCTCGCCGTACCGATCCTCGCCCTCTCCCAGCTCTCGCGCCAGGTCGAGTCCCGCGACGACAAGCGGCCCCAGCTTTCGGATTTGCGCGAGTCCGGCTCGATCGAGCAGGACGCCGACGTGGTGCTGTTCGTCTATCGCGAGGAATACTATCTCAAGAACCGGGAGCCGCGGCCGGGCACCCAGGAGCACATCGACTGGATGACGCAGATGGAAAGCGCCCACGGCCGCGCCGAAGTCATCATCGGCAAGCAGCGCCACGGGCCGACCGGAACCATCGAGTTGCAGTTCGACGCCGAGGTGACCCGGTTCAGCTCGCTGGCTCGGGAAGACACGCTCGCGGAAATCCGCTAGAAGGCGGCGCGCGGACACGAAAAAGTGCCAATCGTCGCCCTTAAGCGCAGGCAGTCGGATGTCATGGCGCGCACCCGCGCGCTTCCGCAACTTGGAGTTTGGCATGAAACTGATCGCCGCCCTCGGCCTTGCCGCCACCCTCGCCGGCGCCGTGACGTCCGCTGCGCCTGCGCGCGCCGACGAGTTCACCCCGGCGCAGAGGCAGGAGCTCGGCGCCTTCATTCACGACTACCTGGTGAACAATCCCGAGGTTCTCCGCGACGCGATTGAGGCCCTCGACAAGCACGACAAGACGACCGCGGAGGCCGAGCGCCAGAAGGTCGTCACGAGCCAAGCCGGTCCCTTGTTTAGCTCGAGATACCAGGCGACGATCGGCAACCCGAACGGGTCGGCGACGCTGGTCGAGTTCTTCGACTACAACTGCCACTACTGCAAGGGCGCGCTGCCGGACGTCGCCAAGCTCCTCAAGGACGACTCGAACCTCAAGGTGGTGCTGAAAGACTTCCCCGTGCTCGGGCCGGGCTCGGTCGAGGCGGCCAAGGTCGCGGCGGCCGCGCGCAACCAGCTGCCCGGCGACAAGTTCTGGGCCTTCCATTACAAGCTGCTCGGCAGCCACGGTCCGGTCGGCAAGGCCGAGGCGATGGCGGTCGCCAAGGACCTCGGGCTCGACATGGACAAGCTCGCCAAGGACATGGAGAGCGCCGACGTCAAGACCGGGCTCGACGAGACGATGCAGCTTGCGGACTCGCTTCAGATCAACGGGACACCGACGTTCGTTCTCGGTCAGGATCTCGTGGTCGGCGCGGTCGGTTACGACGACCTCAAGAGCAAGGTCGACTCGGTTCACAAATGCGGGCGTGTCGCCTGTTAGGCGGGCGCCCGCGTTCGCGCCGAGCGGGGGGCATGAGCGCGCCTGTCCGGCGTCTTTTCCAACGACAGGCGAGGTTTGTCAGTGACCGCCATCCAAGCGATCGTCATGGCCGTGCTGCAGGGCGTGACGGAACTTTTCCCGATCAGCAGCCTGGGCCACGCGGTCATCCTGCCGCGCCTGCTCAACTGGGGCGTCGATCTCAGGGCGCCCGATTGGCTGGCCTATCTGACGGTGATGCACCTCGGGACGGCGATCGCCCTGTTCATCTTCTTCTGGCGCGACTGGATCAATTTCGCCCTCTCGCTCGCCGGCATGCGCGGCGAGCGTTCGGAGTCGGACCGGCGGGTGTTCGGGCTCGTCGTGCTGGCGACGATCCCTGCGGTCGTGATCGGGGCCGCGCTGCACAAGCCGCTCGCCGAGGCGTTCGGAGCGCCCTGGATCGCCGCGGTCTTCCTCATCGTCAACGGCTTCTTGTTGTTCTTCGGCGATCTGGTCGCGGGCGAGACAGTCGGCAAGCTCGATCAGCTCAACTGGAAGGGCGCGCTGGCGGTCGGCTTCGCCCAATGCCTGGCGCTGATCCCCGGCATTTCCCGCTCCGGCTCGACGATCGTCGCCGGCGTGATCGCGGGGTTGAGACATGAGGAGTCGGCCCGCTTCTCGTTCCTGATGGGGACCCCGATCATTTTGGCCGCCAACGTCTACGAGGCGCCGAAGCTGCTCAGGGAAGGCGCGACCCTCGGCCCGATGGCGATACTGTCGGGCATCGTCGCCGGCGTCGTCGCCTATCTCAGCCTCGTGTTCCTGATGCGGTACTTCCACAAGAACGAGTTCGAGGCGCTGAGCCCGTTCGCCTATTACTGCTGGGCGGCCGGCGTCCTGTTCCTCGGGATCATCACGCTGACCTGATTTCGGTAAGCGCCCCTTGGTCCCCGGCTCGACCGCTCTATATTGCGCTGTCGCGGACGGGAAAAGGCGGCCGCAAGCGAGGGCGAGATGACGGACGTCGAGGTCGTGCATGCGCGGCTCACGCGCGAAGAAACCGAGGATCTGAGGCGCGCGATCGCGTGCCTCGAAGGGTCGAGCTTCGCACAGCGCCTCACCGACACGGTCGGACGGCCGATCGGCGCGCTGAGCCGCAACGCCCCGGCGTCGGCGCAGCGGGTCGTCGCGCGAGCGAGCGAAGCGGCGCTCGGCGCCGCGCTGAAGCTCGCGCTCCGCACTGTCAACCGGAACCGCGCGGCCAACCCTGCCCGACGGGCCCATACGCTCGCGGCCGCCGCCTCGGGCGCGGTCGGCGGCGCCCTCGGGCTCGCGGCGCTGCCGGTCGAATTGTCGCTCTCGACGGCGATCCTCATGCGCTCGATCGCCGAGATCGCCCGCGACGAGGGCGAGGACTTCAGCGCGCCCGGCGCCGCGCTCGCCTGCGTCGAAGTGTTCGCCCTCGGCGGCAAGGAGGAGGAAGAGACCGCCTTCGAGAGCGGCTATTTCGCCATCCGCGCCGCGCTCGCCAAGTCGGTCAGCGACAGCGCCCGTTTCGTCGCCGCCCAGGGGCTCGGCGCGCAGTCGGCGCCGGCCGTCGTGCGGCTTCTCACCCGGATCGGGGCGCGGTTCGGCGTGATCGTGAGCGAGAAGGCTGCGGCGCAGGCCGCCCCGATTCTCGGGGCGATCGGCGGCGCCGCCGTCAACGCCGCCTTCGCCGCCCACTTTCAGACCCTCGCGCGCGGGCACTTCATCGTGCGCCGGCTGGAACGGCGGCACGGGCCGAACCTCGTCGCCTTCGAGTACCGGCGTCTGAGGGGCGAGGCCGCAAGGGCGGCCTGAGCGCGCGGGACGCATAGCCCATGCCCGCCCACCCGCCGCCGGCTCGACGGCGCCGCCGAACAGCGATCGCGGCGGTGCTGGCGGCTCTATTCCCGCTCGCCGGCGCCTTCGCGGCGGGCTCTCCCATTCCGGAGCTCAGGCCGTCTCCGCGCGCCCACGGCGATCCGCCGATGCGGATCTTGCGGGTCGTGAGCTCGGACCCGGGGTGCCAGCCCGACTGTCCGGAATGGATTTCGGCCGAAGGCGCCATCGCGCCGGGGTCGGCGGCCGCCTTCGCGAAGGTTTTGGCCGACCTCAACGGCCGCCGGCTCCCTGTTCTCATTTCCTCGCGGGGCGGCTCGGTCCGGGACGCTCTCACGATGGGCGCAATGATCCGGGCCAGGGGGCTCGCGGTCGCGGTCGCGCGCACGCTCTTCGCCAACTGCCCGGAGCGGGCGCGCGCCTGCCCCGATCCGCGCGGCCAGGCGATCGCCGGCGGCGCCGTCTGCGCCTCGGCCTGTCCGCTGATCCTGGCGGGCGGCGTCGTGCGGCTGGTCGGCCCCGCCCCGCTCGTCGGCGTCCATGAGATCACAACGATCATGAAGGAGACCGAGGGAGTCGAGGGCCTGACGAAGACCGTCAAGCTCTACCAGCAGGACTGGGTGGACAGGACAGTCGAGACTTACCTGACGCAGGCGGGCGTCGGCGACCCGGTGATGACGCTCATGCGCAAGACCCCGGCCTCGAGCATCCGCTGGCTGAGCCTCGACGAAATCAAGGCCTCGGGCCTGGCGACCGGGACGCTCGACGCAGCTGCGCCGATCCTCGCGAGCGGCGCCAACGGCCTCGACGGTCGCGCCTTCGACGAAGCGACGACGCCCGACCTTTTCACGGCGAAGGCGGCGGAGGAGGACGGGGCCGGCGCAATCCTTTCTCTGACCTACCGGCGCGGCGGCGGCGCGCTGGAGATGGCGGTGACCTGGGCGGGCGACGGGCCGGCGACGGCCTCCAACTGGACCGCGGCCTTCGCGGGGGCCCCCCCGTTCGCGCTGAAGGCGGACACGAACGGCGCCGCCCGCGCTCTTTTGCCGCGCGCGCTTCTGCGCGCTCCGCGGCGAGGGCCGGGTCGCGGCGCAGCCGCCCTCGGGCAAGCCGCTGGCGTTCGACCTCACGGCGACGACGGCGCTTCTTGCCGAGGCCTGTCCCTGACGGCGTCGATCACAGGCGCGTCAGGATGGGCCGTTCGCCCTTGTGCAGCGGGCCCCGCCGCTTGCTTTTGACGGCGCGGCCGGCGGGCCGCCCTGCTTTCCTTGTCCGAGGACGCCAAGGGACGTTTCGAGTCGACCGTCGCCACCTACGAGGCCGCCCGTCCGCCCTACGGCGCGGCGTTTTTCGTCGAGGTCGCGCGGGCGATCGGGCTCGACGGCAGGCAGCGGCTGCTCGACGTCGGCGCCGGTCCGGGAATCCTGGCGATCGGCTTTGCGCCCTGGTGCCGCAGGGTGACAGGCGTGGACCCCAAACCCGCGATGATCGAAGCAGCGCGGGCGGCGGCGGCGCACGCCGGCGTGGCGCTCGACCTGATTGAAGGCCGGCTCGAGGATCTGCGGGAGGCGCCGGGCGCCTTCGACGTCGTCACGATCGGCTGGGCGATCCATTGGCTCGACCCGAAGCCCGCCCTTGAAACCTTGGACTGGATCGTCGCGCCGGGAGGAAAGATCGTCGTGTGCCGCGCAAGCGGCGTCAAGGACGGCCGCAATCCGTGGCTCGACGCCTTCGCGGCCGTGCGGCGGCGGTTCGGCGGCGAGCACGAGCCGCACGACGCGCGCGCCTTCCTCGAGGGCGGTCGTTTCCGTCACCGCGAGGCGATCACGGTCGAAACGACCTCCGTCGTCCCGGTTGCGCGCTTCGCCGACCGGCTGCTGTCGTTCTCGACCTCGTCGCCTGCGCGGCTGAGCTCTCGCATTTCCGAGATGCGGGACGTTATGGGCCAGGCGATGGCGCCCTTCGCGACCAACGGCCTGATCGACGAGATCGTCGCCGCGCGGGCGGACGTGTTCGAGGGGTAGCGCTCCCCGTGTGCAGAAGGGCCAGGATCGCCGTGTCCTCGGGCTGCATCCGTATGCTCAACGCCATCGACCCTCAACGGCCGCGTCGCGAAAGGCGCCAGGGTGAGTCGTGCTGTAGAGCCGGGCGAGAGGCGGGGAACGCCCGCGCCGACGCCGGCTTCACGCGCCGGCGGGGCGTCGTGTCTCGTTCCGTGGGCCGACGGACTTGACGTCGCGGAGGACGGAGAGCGCGCAGGTCGTCTCGGGAAAGACCAGGGTCCCCGCCACAGCGGCCGCTCAAGCGCGAGCGTCGAATTGGCTTTTACCGCCCAAACCGGGCGTCCGATGCGACCGATTCAACGACTGGAGTCGACGTTGCAATTCCTATTTCGGACGCCGCAGCTGCGCGGAATCGCAGACATTCATGCAAAGGCGATGGCGTTCCGAAGGACGACTCGGTCTGGGTGCCGTGCCCATGCCGCCCAACTTGATTAAAAGGCGGCATGGTTTTTCGCTGGGCTTAGCTACGCTAGTCGGTCTTCACGTCAACGACGAACTGCACCGGCCCCACCCCCTTGGTGGTCCAGTTCATTACCTTGCCTTTCAGGGGTGCCGCATCGCCGGTGGCAAACACCCAGGTGGCGGTCCCGCTGGCAGTGCCGCCCGTCACCTGTCCCTTGTCGTTCACGATGAGGTCGAGGATACCGTCACCGTCCTTGTAGATGACCAACGATCCGGGCCTGCGTATCGCACCCGTGCCCGAGATCAAGGTGTCCTTGCCCTTGGTCGTCTCCCAAGCGACCGTGCCCGTCAACACGCCGCCCGCCATGGGTCCTGCCTCAACGCGACAGCTGAAGTTGTCGACAACCAGCACGTGTCCATCCTGATCACCAATGGGCTCGGGCGTCGTTAGGCCGACGTCCTGACAGTTGAAGACGTTGTCCGCCATCGCGGCACTCGAAAACACCACCAGGAACAATGCAGTCCCACCCAAATGATACTTCATGTGATCCTCCCTCAAGTTTGTTGATTGAATACGCACCTCACGCATACGCTACTACGGCAGAACTGACATGGCGTACTCCACGTAGAGCCAGCGGCCGTCCTGCTTCTTGAAGACGTCAGTCTCGAAGACCGATACCTCAGAGGCCGGACACGTCTTGGGGCTCCAACAGGTTCAGCGCCACCGAGGAAGTCGCGAGCCGCGCGCTGATGCAGCCCAAGCTTTTGTCGCAAGGTGGGGAGGTCCGCCGGCCCCAGAGCCAGCGTGCTGAACACGCCGAGTTCGACTGCGCTGAGCAGAGTTTTTGCGCCCATAAAGCCCATGCCAATCTGCATTATTGCCGCCGGTGTCGAGTGGCTCATGTCCGTACTCCCTGTCTCAGCCACCTGAGCGCCAATGCAAGTCGGCGCGCTCAATGCGGAATGGCGAGAAGTTAAGCTAACGGGCACGAGCCAATACGCTGGTGATCTGCATCACAGTTCGGGCCCGTCGAAAGACGGGCGTCTTTCAACGCCCTAAGGCGGGGAAGGAAGGGATGGGAGTCGCGCCGACCCTGGAAATTCAGGGCCTCCGGCGATGACAGGGCGACGCGACCCCTCCCGCCTCCGACGGAAAAAGGGAATGCCTGCCTGTCGGTCGCGCGCTCTTAACCCTTCATCAACCTATCGGCTCCAAACATGGTTAACGAAGCGCCAATGGACCGGCATGATGAACGCCCATGTTAACCCACAGCAGACCTTGAATTTCCGGGGACGGTCGCTGCTCGCCTTCGTTCTCGAGCCGACCCAGCCGCTCGAGGAATGGTTTGCCGCGCTCGACGCCTGGCTCGTTCGCTCGCCGACGTTCTTCGCCGCAAAGCCCGTGATCCTCGAAATGGCCGGGCTGGAGATCGACCTCAAGGCGTACCGCGACCTCATCAGCGCGCTCGCGCGGCGCCACATCCGGGTGATGGGGGTCGAGAACGCCGACCGCGCCCTGGTCGGGCCGCACCTGCCGCCCGTCGTCTCGGGCGGACGCACGGTCAGCGCGGCCGCGCTCACCGAGGAGAGCGCACCGCCCACGGCCGCGCCGGCAAAACCCCAGCCGGCCGAACCGCTGATCATCGACGGCAATCTCCGCTCCGGCCAGTCGATCATGCATCCGGACGGCGACGTGACGATAATCGGACGCGTCGCCTCGGGCGCCGAGATCGTCGCGGGCGGGTCCGTCCACGTCTACGGAGCCCTTCAGGGACGGGTGATCGCCGGGATCTCGGGCAGGCCGGACGCGCGCATCTTCTGCCGCGAGGCGCACGCCGAGCTTCTGTGCATCGGCGGGGCCTACATGACCGCCGAGACGATGGACCCCGCATTCGAGGGCCGGAGCCTGGAGGCCCGGCTGGTGGGCGAGGAGCTGAGGCTCCGGACCCTGGACTGACCTTTTCGGGAGGAACGAGCGCATGAGCAAAGTGATCGTGGTGACGTCCGGCAAAGGCGGAGTGGGCAAAACCACCTCGACCGCCTCGCTCGGCGCGGCCCTCGCGCAGACGGGCCAGAAGGTCTGCGTCGTCGATTTTGACGTCGGTCTGCGCAATCTCGACCTCGTGCTCGGGGCCGAGCGCCGGGTCGTCTACGACTTCATCAACGTCGCCCAGGGCGACGCCAGGCTCGCCCAGGCGCTGATCCGCGACAAGCGGGTCGAGACCCTGCATCTGCTCGCGGCCTCCCAGACCCGCGACAAGGACGCCCTGACCGACGAGGGCGTGGAGCGCGTGATCGGCGACCTGAGGCAGAGCTTCGACTGGATCTTGTGCGACAGCCCGGCCGGCATCGAGCGCGGCGCCCTGCTCGCGATGCGGTTCGCCGACGAGGCGATCGTGGTCACCAACCCGGAAATCTCCTCGGTGCGCGATTCCGACCGGATCATCGGCCTGCTCGACGCCAAGACCCGCCGCGCCGAGGCCGGCGAGAAGATCGAGAAGCGCCTCTTGCTCACCCGCTTCGACGCGGCCCGCTCCAGCCGCGGCGAGATGCTCAGCGTCGCCGACGTTTTGGACATTCTCTCGGTCCCGCTCCTCGGCATCGTGCCCGAGGACCAGGAGATCCTGCGCGCCTCCAACGTCGGCGCGCCGATCACCATCAACGGCTCGGCGGGCCCCGCCGCACGCGCCTACCGCGACGCCGCGCGCCGCCTCATCGGCGAAACGATCCCGATCGCGGTCCCGGACGAGAAGAAGAAGACCCTGTTCAACCGCCTCTTCAGCCGGAGGGCCGCATGAGCCTCTTCCGCTTCCTGAAAGCCCGCGGCACGGCCCCGGTGGCGCGCGAGCGCCTCCAGATCCTGCTGTCGCACGAGCGCATTGCGGTCGGCCCGCGCGACCTCGTCGCCATTTTGCGCGACGAACTCCTGGCCACGATCCGGCGCCACGTCGAGATCGACCCGGAGAAGCTCTCGGTGAAGATGGATCGCGCCGAAGGGTTCTCGACGCTCGAGATCGACCTCGAGATTCCCTGCGACAAGGTCGCGCTCGCTGTGCAAGACGCCGCTCCGGAGGAGGCGACAGCGGCGTAAGACGGCTCGCGCCGTTGCCGACAGCCGCGATCGCTGACCCGGCATCTGTAGCCGCGGTCGCTGATCGCGGCTGACGCGGTCAGCGACAGCGTCACTGCCGCCGCCTCATCGCTCGAAAAGGCCGACGAGCGTGGCTTCGGCGAGGACGTGCTTGCGCGCCTCGCGCTCGACATCCCGGCAGTGCGGGTCGGCGTGGACGCCCAGCCGCTCAACCGAGAGCGCAAGCAGGCTGAAGCGGTAGTGGTGCGAGCCGTCGCCGCGCGGTGGCGAGGGGCCACCGTATCCCACCCGCCCGAAGTCGTTGATCGCCTGCTTCAAATGCTCGCGCCCGTTGGCGCGTCCGGCGCCGCGGGCGAGATGCGACCACGCGTGGGGGATGTCGTAGGCCGCCCAGTGCCGCCAGACGCCATTCGGCGCGTCCGGATCGTTGCAGAGGAGGACGAAGCTCCGGGTCGCCGGCGGCGCGTCGGTCCACTGCAGCGCCGGCGACAGGTCCTCGCCCTCGCAGGTGCAGACGCTCGGGATCCTGCCGTCATCGGAAAAGTCTGTCGAAGTGAGGCGCATCGCGGGAGGATCGATGCCTCTATCTCCTATGTCAAGATAGTGTCATGAAAGACCGGCCCGGACGGGCGCGTCACTCCGTCATCCGCCCGCGCGCGACGCCCTCGCCGAGTTCGCGGGCCCGCTGCCTCAAAAGGCCCGCCAGGTCGTCGTCGAGCGTCAATGTCGTCCGCATGGCGTGAATGTTGATGCGCTGGATTTGATGTCAAGACATTAAGTCATTTACACCGTCATCCGGCCCCGCACGGCGCCCTCGTCCATTTCGGCGCGCGTTCCGGAGAGCACCACGACGCCGCGGTCCATGACGGCGTAGTCGTCGCAGATGTCGCGGGCCCATTCGAAATACTGCTCGACCACCAGGATCGCCATGTCGCCCTTACGCCTCAGGTGCACGAGCGCCCTGCCGATGTCCTTGATGATCGAGGGCTGGATGCCTTCGGTCGGCTCGTCCAGAATCAAGAGCTTGGGCTTCATCACCAGCGCCCGGGCGATGGCGAGCTGCTGCTGCTGGCCGCCGGACAGGTCGCCCCCGCGGCGCCCCAGCATGTCGCCGAGCACCGGGAAGAGCGCAAAAATCTCGTCGTCGATCTCGCGCTCGGAGCGCTTCAGCGCGGCGAAGCCGGTCATCAGGTTCTCGCGCACGGTCAAGAGCGGAAAGATCTCGCGCCCCTGCGGCACGTAGCCGAAGCCCGCCTTGGCGCGCAAATGGCCGGGAAGCCGCGTCATGTCGTCGTCGTTCCAGCGGATCGCGCCGGAGGCGACCATGTGCTGCCCGACGATGGCGCGCAAAAGCGACGACTTGCCGACGCCGTTCCGGCCGAGCACGGTCAGGATGCGCCCCGTCTCAGCCTTGATCGACACCGAGCGCAGCGCCTGCGCCGCGCCGTAGAAGAGATCGATGCGGTCGACGGTCAGCATCGCCTCACCGCCCCAGATAGACTTCGACGACGCGCGGGTCGGCGCTGACCTGGTCGAGCGTGCCTTCGGCCAGCACCGAGCCTTCGTGCAGGCACGTCACTTTGACGCCGAGCTCGCGCACGAAGGTCATGTCGTGCTCGACGACCACGACGGAATGGTTCTCTGCGATCTCCCGCAAAAGCTCGGCGGTGGCGGCGGTCTCGGCGTCGGTCATGCCGGCCACCGGCTCGTCCACCAACAGGAGCTTCGGGTCCTGCGCGAGCAGCATGCCGATCTCGAGCCATTGCTTTTGCCCGTGCGACAGGGAGCCCGCGACCCGGGCGTGATGGTCCTTGAGGCGGGTGGTGACGAGAATCCGGTCGATGGTCGCGCGCACGTCCGGCGCCTCGCGGCCGAACAGGGTCGCGAGCACCCCGCGTGGCGCCTTGGTCGCGAGCAACAGGTTGTCTTCGACCGTGTGGTTCTCGAACACCGTCGGCTTCTGGAACTTGCGGCCGACGCCGAGCGTCGCGATCTCGGCCTCGTCGAGGCGGGTGAGATCGTACTTGCCGTCGAACATCGCCTCGCCCTCGTCGGGCCGCGTCTTGCCGGTGATGACGTCCATCATGGTCGTCTTGCCGGCGCCGTTCGGTCCGATGATTGCGCGCATCTCGCCCGGCGCGAGCGTGAGCGACAGGCTGCGGAGCGCCTTGTAGCCGTCGAAGGACACGCTGATGCCGTCGAGATAAAGGATCGACGCGGTCAGCGTCGGATTGCTGGTTTCGGCGAGCGTCACGGGTCGGCCCCCTCCTCGATCGCCAGCGCCGGGGCTTCTGGGGTCGGCGCCGTTTCGCGCTGCGGACGAAGCAGGAGGCCGAGCAGGCCGCGCGGCAGGAACAGGGTGACGAGAACGAACAGCCCGCCGAGCCCGTAGAGCCAGTACTCGGGAAAGGCGCCGGTGAACCAGGTCTTGGCGAAGTTGACCGCGATCGCGCCGATAGCCGCGCCGACCAAAGTCGCCCGGCCGCCGACCGCGACCCATATCGCCGCCTCGATCGAATTGGCGGGCGCGAACTCGCTCGGATTGATGATGCCGACCTGCGGCACGTAGAGCGCGCCGGCCACGCCCGCCATGACCGCCGAGACGACGAAGGCGAAGAGCTTGTAGTTCTCAACCCGGTAGCCGAGGAAGCGCATGCGGCTCTCGGCGTCGCGCACCGCGACAAGCGCCTTGCCGTACTTCGAACCGATAATCGCGCGGGCGACGAAATAGGCGAGGATCAGCGCGATGGCGCTCGCCGAGAACAGCGCCGCCTTGGTCGAGGCCGACTGCAGCGAAAAGCCGACGAGGTCCTTGAAGTCAGTGAGTCCGTTGTTGCCGCCGAAGCCGAAGTCGTTGCGGAAGAACTCCTTGAACAGGGCGAAGGTCATCGCCTGGGTGATGATCGAGAGATAGACGCCGGTGACGCGCGAGCGGAAGGCGAACCAGCCGAAGGCGAGCGCCAGAAGGCCGGGAACCAGCACGATCATCAGCATGGCGTAGGGGAACCAGTTGAAGCCCCACCACGCCACCGGCAACGCCTTCCAGTTCAAGAACACCATGAAGTCGGGCAGGATCGGGTTGGCGTAGACGCCGCGCGTTCCGATCTGGCGCATCAGGTACATGCCCATGGCGTAGCCGCCGAGGGCGAAGAAGGCGCCGTGGCCGAGCGACAGGATGCCGCAATAGCCCCAGACGAGGTCGAGCGCGACGGCGAGGATGGCGTAGCACAGGTACTTGCCGAAGAGCTGCACCAGATAGGGCGGGATGTTGAACGGCGAGTTTGCGGCCGTCGCGAGCGACAGGACCGGCACGACGATCGCGGCCGCCGCCAAGAGGACGACGAAGACCAGCCCGATGCGGTCGAGTTGCGGGCTCATGCTTCCACCGCCCGACCTTTCAGCGCGAACATGCCGCGCGGCCGTTTCTGGATGAACAGGATGATGATGATCAGGAGCACGATCTGGCCCTGCACGGCGCCGATCACCGGCTCGAGGATCTTGTTGGCGACGCCGATCATCATGGCGCCGAGCGCGGTCCCCCAGAGATTGCCGACGCCGCCAAACACCACCACCATGAAGCTGTCGATGATGTAGCCCTGACCGAGGTTCGGCGAGACGTTGTCGATCTGGGAGAGCGCCACGCCGGCGATCCCCGCCACCCCCGAGCCGAGCGCGAAGGCGAGCATGTCGATCCTGGCGGTCGAAATGCCCATCGCCGCCGCCATGCGGCGGTTCTGGGTGACGGCGCGCATCTGCAGGCCGAAGCGGGTCGCGCGGAGCACGAGTTGCAGGCCGACGAACACCACGATCGCCAGCACGATGATCCAGAGCCGGTTGGTCGTGATCTCGAGCCCGCCGACGTGCAGCGCGCCGGACATGAACGGCGGGTTCGACACCTGGCGGTTGTTGGCGCCGAAGATCGAGCGCACCGCCTGCTGCAGGATCAGCGACACGCCCCAGGTGGCGAGCAGCGTCTCGAGCGGGCGCGAGTAGAGATAGCGGATGATCAGGCGCTCGATCAGGACGCCGACAATGGCGGCGACGACGAAGGCGAGCGGAATGGCGAAGGCGAGCGACCAGCTCTGCAGCGAGGGCGGCAGGACAAGCTGGACGAAATAGGTGGCGTAGGCGCCGAGCATCACCATCTCGCCGTGCGCCATGTTGATGACGCCCATCACGCCGAAGGTGATGGCGAGGCCGATGGCGGCGAGGAGCAGCACGGACGAAGCGCTGAGGCCGTACCAGAGATCCTGCGCCGCGCCCCAGGACATGAGATGAGTATGGATGGTCGAAAGCGCCGATGCGGCGGCCGCCTTGACCGCGGGGTCGGTCGCCCTCTGGTCGAGCGAATCGATCAGGCTCTGCGCGTCCTGGTCGCCGCGGGCCTTCAGCGTGTCGATCGCCGAGAGCCGGTCGGCCGAGGTCGCGGAATCGCTCGTGGCCACGATCGCCGCGACCGCGAGTCTCAGCGCGTCGGCGACGTGCGGGTCGCTTTCCTTGGCGAGCTGGCTTTTCAGAGCGGGAAGCGCTTTGGCGTCGCGCGTCTTGAACACGTCAACGGCCGCGGCCAGACGCCTTTCCGGGTCCGGGTTGGCGAGGGTGAGCGAACCCGTCGCGCCCTCGACGGCGACGCGGAGCGCGTTGTTGACCCGCACCTTCTTGAAGGTGCCGGCGTTGGCGACGGGCGCGCCGGTCTTGGCGTCGACAACCGACCCGTCCGCCGTGCGGTAGGCGACGATGTGATCGGCCGGGTCGATCAGCAGGCGGTTGTCGCCGAGGGCGTCGAGGATCGCTGCGGCCTGCGGCGGCGCGTCGGCGGCGAGTTGGTTGATCGCCTTCTGGGTGTCGGGAAACTTGTCGGTGAGGAACAGCGCCAAGGTGTCGTCGAGGCCATCGGCCCGCGCCGCGCCGGAGAAGGCGAGGCCGCCGAAAAGCGTGAGAACGACGAGCGCGAAGGCGAGTGCGCTTTGGCGAACGGCGGAGGGCAATCGGGCCTCGTTTGGGCTCGGTTCCAAAGGGCCCTCCCCGCGCCGGACGCGGGAGAGGGACTGCGTTTCAAAGTCAGCCGGTCAGCCGCCGCACTTGCCGGTCTTCACGTTGAAGTTGCCGCAGGACATGGGCTTGCGCCAGTCGGCGATCAGGTCGCGCGAGCCTTCGAGATAGGGCGACCATTCGTTGGCGACGACCGTGCCCGGCGTCTGCCACACCGTGTTGATCTGCCCGTCGCCCTGGATCTCGCCGATGTAGACGGGCTTGGTGATGTGGTGGTTGGGCATCATCGTCGAGTAGCCGCCGGTGAGGTTCGGCACCGACACGCCGATCATCGCGTCGATGACCTTGTCCGGTTCGGTCGTGCCGGCCTTCTCGACCGCCTTCACCCACATGTTGAAGCCGATATAATGCGCCTCCATCGGGTCGTTGGTGGTCCGGTTCGGCTTTTTGGTGAACTCATGCCACTTGTCGATGAACTCCTTGTTCGCCGGGGTGTCGATCGACTCGAAGTAGTTCCAGGCTGCGAGGTGACCGACGAGCGGCTTGGTGTCGAGACCCGCGAGCTCCTCCTCGCCGACCGAGAAGGCGACGACGGGGATGTCGGTCGCCTTGATGCCAGCGTTGCCGAGCTCCTTGTAGAAGGGCACGTTGGCGTCGCCGTTGATGGTCGAGACGACCGCCGTCTTCTTGCCGGCCGAGCCGAAGGCCTTGATCTTCGACACTTCCGTCTGCCAGTCGGAGAAGCCGAACGGCGTGTAGTTGATCATAATGTCCTCGACCGGAACACCCTTCTGCTTCAGGTACGCCTCGAGGATCTTGTTGGTCGTGCGCGGGTAGACGTAGTCGGTTCCTTCCAGCACCCAGCGCTTCACCGAGCCGCCGTCCGGGCTCATCAGGTAGTCGACGGCGGGAATCGCCTGCTGGTTGGGTGCGGCGCCGGTGTAGAAGACGTTGCGCTCCGACTCCTCGCCCTCGTACTGGACGGGATAGAAGAGGATCGAGTCCTCCTCCTTGAAGACGGGCAGCACGGACTTGCGCGACACCGAGGTCCAGCAGCCGAAAACGGCCGCGACCTTATCCTTCTCGATCAGCTCCTTGGCCTTCTCGGCGAACAGCGGCCAGTTGGACGCCGGATCGACGACGACCGCCTCGAGCTTCTTGCCCAGCACGCCGCCCTTCTTGTTCTGCTCGTCGATCAGCATCAGCATG
>Ga0074045_10000447_pt1 | contig 40435 bp, 26 predicted proteins | sample BogForMeECP23OM2_FD_94442 | JGI IMG/M metagenome (GOLD analysis project Ga0074045, IMG submission 94442) | Bog forest soil microbial communities from Calvert Island, British Columbia, Canada - Bog Forest MetaG ECP23OM2 | ecosystem: Environmental > Terrestrial > Soil > Wetlands ...
AGTTTCTTCCAGCGAAACCACCGGCAGGCCCTTCTTGCGCAGTTGCATCAGGACGACGTTGACCGTCATGCGATGCAGCCAGGTGGAGAAGGCAGACTCGCCGCGAAAGGTTCCGATCTTGCGAAAGAGCTGGAGAAACGCTTCCTGGGCCAGATCTTCGGCCTGCACGGGATTGGAGACCATGCGCAAACATAGCGAGTACACGCGGCGTTTGTGCAGGTGATACAAGACTTCGAAGGCGGCTTCGTTGCCTTGTTTTGCCTGCTCAATTGCCTCTCGTTCGGAGATGCCTTGTTTCGGGTCGGTCAAGTCGCCTTTTTCCGGCCGCTTACTGATTCAGATGCGGCGTCGAACTCTTTTCGTTGTACAAATTTGCCGAGGCAGTCGCAGAAGCGCTCTCGACCGTTCCTAGGCCGTCAGAATACCAAAAACCGTAGCCTGCGGAATGCTCTATCCGACCAAAGTAGCCCGCCGCGCGTGAGCCCCGATCACTTTCGTAACCCCGGACTCACCCGTATCTTTCACCACACGCTTCTGTAGAGACGGGGCTTGCCCCGTCTTGCCGGCTCCATCTTGCTTGCGGCGGGAGACGCGGCAAGCCGCGTCTCCACGGGAAATCTAGAAGCTACCCCTTGGCCGTGATCGTCTCCAGTCCATGGCCGTGCGGCCCGGTTTCGCGAATCCGGAGCAGAATGGCGAAGGTCAGCCCAACGAAGCCGAGGACCGAGAAGATACACATGCCGAGCCCGTATCCTCTCGGGTTATCCAGTCCGGCGTGGGCGTAGTCGTTGGCCGTGCCGATCAGCAAGTTCAGCAGGAAGAAGCCGATCTGCTGGATCAGGGTCATCAATGCGTAAGCCGTGCCCAGTCGGTTCTGGTCGACGATGTAAGCGACCGACGGCCACATAACCGCCGGAATGAGCGAGAAGGCTACCCCCATCATGCAGACGGGCAAGTAGAGCGAGACGTTGGTGTATCCCATCAGCAGATAAACGGGCATCAGCAGGATGGAGCCGAACATCATCAGAAATGCACGTTTGCCAATCTTGTCGGAGAGCAATCCGAAGAGCGGGGTCGCGATCATAGCGGACAAGGGAAGCAGGCTGTTGAAGAAGCCCGCCCGCTCGTGTGACAGGATGCGCATGGCTTCGGTAGCGCCCACCCCTCCATGGGCTGCCAGAATCTTATTGGTGAAGAAGTCGATGGCAAACGTCCGGAAGGGAAAGATCGCGGAATAGAAAGTGAAACATAGCCCCACCACGAACCAGTACGATGGATTGAATCGAAAAAAATCTTTAACGGCGCGCCAGATCTTGGTAGCGGCTTGCCCGAGCGGCAATCCGCGGACACGAAAACTCTCGCCGAACTCCAGCTTGTCAATGGAACCGGCCTGTCCCAGTTCGTAGCGCGCTTCCGCCCGGCTCTCGAGCACCCAGTAGATACCCGAGCAGAATACGGCTAGCACAGCGGCGCCTACCGCAATGAACAACGGTCCTTGCCAGCTGGGTTCACCAGTCGGCCCCTGCGGATAAAACGCCCGGTGAGCCCAAGTCGGCGAGTTGTCGGCCGCCACCGATGCCAGACGGGCAATGGTGAGGTTGATGCCGAAGGCGAAGCTGAGCTCTTTGCCCTTAAACCACTTCGCGAGCACGGTCGTGACTGCAACGATCATGGATTCCGCGCCCAGACCGAGCACGGTGCGGCCGGCGATCATTACTCCAGGCCTTCCGCGCGCAGCAGTGAGCACGGCTCCCAGCAGGCAAAGGCCGGCAAAGAACGTTAGCGCCTTCTTGGTGCCGATCCGGTCAATGACGATGCCGCCAATCAGCAGGGTCAATACCGCGGCCACGCTATAGGAGGAGTTTAGCCACCCGAAAGCCGTGGCGGAGAAGCCCAGCTTGTCGATAAAAATGCGTTCCAGCGGATTGATACTGTCGTAGATGTAATAGTTGCCGCCCATCGCCACGCTGACAAACAGCAACACTGTCCAGCGGTAAAGACGAGACGGTTCAGGACGTGCAAGCTCAGGCATGAAGGCACTTATCCTCGGCGCCGACCGGCGCCTGCGTAGTATGGGTAGAGAGAATCAACCGACGAAGATAGCAGATTGGAGGGATCGGGTCATCAGGTGATCGGGCCATCGGGTGATCTAAGATCAATCACCTGTGATTTTCGATGACCCGGCGGCCAGATGACCCGATCGTTGCCTTTTACTCTAGATAACCCGATGACCAGATGACCCGATCACGCGATGAAGTTACATCTTTTCGGTCTTGCCGCCGTGTTTTACCGTGCCGTTGGCGTCATTCTGGCGAGTGACGTCGTCATTGGTATAGACGCGAGAGGCTTTCTTGAAGCCCTTCGCTTCGTTGGCCGCGCGTACCGCGCTCGCGGTGTGGTCCCGTCCTGGGTAGTAGGTCCAGCCGCCGCGTGCTTCCGCCTGGGGGCCATGTTCTTCACGCGGATGTTCTTCCCTCATACCTTCGTGCATCACGTGTCCTTCGCGTCCCAGCCGCTCGGGCTGCAGGTGGACTTGCGGCGTCATGATCGGAGCGCTGCCGCCTTGGTACCACACGGGCACCGTGTACTCGGAACTCGTCGATCCCTGAATCTCGGAAAGCGTTCCGTTAGTCGCGCCGGCGATTAATCCCGTGGTGGCGTTGGTCGCGCCCACCGGATTCGGGGTAACCGTTTGCAGGGAGATCATCGGCGTGGTCACCAGCGGGATATACGGGCCGCATCCATAAAGGCAAGGGCCGTAAGCCGGGTGAGGAAAGGGCTGCTGCGCAAAAGCCGCTACCGCCGCTAAAACTACCACCATCAGAACCATATAGGGTCGCATACTGCCTCCACTGGGGACTAACACCTGCCCGGTTCTCGTGCAGTTTGCTGGCCAGTTGTGGTTGGGTCGAAGACAGCCAAGATGTTCGGAGATTCACGGCACTCTAGGGTAAACAACGGTAATTCTCGCGGGGGCGGCGGTCAAGGCTGGTGAAAACTGCTGCGCACAACCTGCAATCGTTTGGCGTTTTGGGTGGCGCAGCGCCGGGGCCCCCGGCACGCCCGCTTTTGGCGTGATGGGGTGGAGTGGTTTACCGCTGCGATATCAGTCCCCGTGCAGTACCGCCTTTAGCCGTTGAGGCAACCGGTCACTAGTTCCCCACGAATCGGGCATACAAACTGCGCGCAATGGCCGTGTCGGTCGTTCCCTTGATGATGGCCCGCCCGTCGGGAAACAGCGTCATCTCATACGGCTCGTGCCAGAATTTCAGCACAAACTCGTTGTGGCGGACATTGCCATGAGGCTGAAGCCGGGTACTCAGCTCGGCAAAATCGACCGGCCGCTGCCGCTCGTGGATCTGCACGGAATTTCTACCACACAACGTAATGTGCGGCCGTCCTTCCCCTGCCAGGTGGATAAAGTCTCCCGAGCAGGCTCGGCATCCCGCCCGCGGAGACATCGCTGCCATCTCTGCTCGTTCGTTGCTCCAGACGTCCCAGGAAAGGAGCGTCGGCCGCATCTTCAAACGGGCGCCCACCAGAAGCTTCAACGCCTCGGTCGCCGCGATGGACGCCACCAGGTTCACGGCAGAGTTCAAAATACCGGCGGTTTCGCAAGTCTCCACGGTTCCACGCGGGGATTCTGGGAAGATGCAGGCCAGGCACGCGGTTTCGCCGGGCAGGATGTTCATGGTCACGGCGTAACTGCCGACCGCGGCGGTGTAGATCCAGGGCACGGAATTCTTTACCGCATAGTCGTTGATCAGGTAGCGGGTTTCGAAATTGTCGGTACCATCCAGGATCAGGTTGCAGCCGCCGAGCAGGGAATCAACGTTTGCCGGGGTGAGGTCGGCGACGTGGGGCTCGACCGCGATCTGCGAGTTGAAACGCCCAATTTGCCGCGCCGCCGCGATCGCCTTGGGCACCGACTCCCGCGCGTCATTCTCATCGAATAGCGACTGCCGCTGCAGATTGCTCAACTCGACGTAGTCGCGGTCGAGAATCCGCAGCCTTCCGATGCCCGAACGCGCCAGCAACGAAGCCAGCGCAGATCCGGTGGCGCCGCATCCGACGATGACCACGCACGACTGCGACAGCTTTTGCTGGCCCTCCGCTCCGATCTCCCTGAACAACACCTGCCGCGAGTAACGGTCGTCGATTTCCAAAGGCTTACCTTAGAGATTACCTTGCAAAGGCTTTCCAGCCAGTATTATAGGTTCCGGTCGTCAAACTTTGTTTTTGCGAGCAGTGTGTGCCGTTTCGTGATGCATCGAAGGCGAAAGGTTTCGTGGTAGAGCGGCCGGAATTTCGGAGGGCATCTTGGCTCGTGTGGGGACGGGCGCCCTCGCTCGTCCAAGCCGAGCGCAGCGCGGCAGCTTGCCGCGGCCGAAGTAACCCCGGGTTCGGCATCCGATTTGTGCTGGTCGTTTTGTTGTTGCTGACGCACAGGGCAAGTTGGGCGACTGGCTTGCCACAAGCCGGACAGCAACCCGCCGAATCGCCCTCGTCCGGGGCACAGTCCGGGGCAGAGTCTGGAACCCAGTTCGGAACCATCACGCCCTATCTCGGATTAGCGATCGATCAGATCGAGTTGCCGGGCGTTCCCCCGGAAGAAGCGGCGGCGTTGCTGGCGGCCACGCCGCTGAAGATCGGCGATCCCCTTACACGCGACGCACTGCACGATGCGATGCAGGCTCTTTTTGCCACCGGGCGATTCTCCGATATCCAAGCCGATGCGGATCGCACCGAAACCGCCGGCGTGCGGCTGCGCTTTCTGACGGTTGCCAATTTTTTCGTGGGCATGGTGCTGATTGATGGCGTCTCCCAGAATCCGTCGCAGAACCAATTGGCCAGCGCCACGCGCTTGCAACTCGGCGAACTCTACTCTCCGGAGAAATTGGAGCACGCCCTCGCCGGCATCCAAAGAGTGCTGGAAGAAAATGGATTCCACCAGTCGAAAGTGACCAGTTCCGAACAACGCGACACCGAGCAACACCAGGTCAACCTGACTTTCCATGTCATCCGCGGAGCGCGGGCGGTAGTCGGAGAGATCACACTAGGAGGCGATACCGGCTACTCGGAGGCTGAACTCAGGGAGATCGCCGACCTGCACTCTGGCGACGGGGTCGCATCGAATCGTATCACGCGCGCTCTGCAACGGATTCGCGCGCGCTATCAGAAGCAGAACCGCCTGCTCGCGCAGGTGGAGGTGGCCAGCCGCACTTATCACTCCGAGCACAACACGGTCGACTACGCGTTCAAGGTGGATCGCGGTCCGGTGGTGCAGATTTCCGCCGACGGCTTCAAACTCAGCCAGCACGTCCTCCGCAGGCTGGTGCCAGTCTACGAAGAGGGCGCGCTCGACGACGATTTGCTCAACGAAGGCCGGCGCAACATCCAGAACCATCTTCAGACGCTGGGTTATTTTGAGGCCACGGTGAGCGTGACCCAGCACCGCGCCGAGGACGGAAAGAGCTTGCAGGTGGTTTACGCCGTCAATCCCGGTGACCGCCACAAGCTTGCTGCCATTCGTATTTCCGGCAATCGTTTTTTCCCCGATGACTTGATTCGTACGCGCATGCAGAACCAGCCCGCCGGGCGCCTGTTCAGTCACGGGCGTTACAGCGAAGTATGGCTCGAAGAGGATGTGCGCGGTATCCAGAATCTCTATCGAGCGAGTGGCTACCGGCAGGCCGAAGTCACCAGCAAACTCGTTACCAACTACCAGAACGATCCGTCTCTGCTGGCCATTCAGATCTCTATCAAAGAGGGCCCGCAGACTAGGGTTGCCTGGGTCCGCGTCGACGGCAGTTACACCCTGCCGCAAGAACAGCTCCCCGAAATTCAGACTGCCGAAGGGCAGGGGTTTGATGAATCGAGCCTGGCGGATGACCGGGACACGATTCTGGGGAAATATTTCGATAATGGTTTCCCCCATGCCGCCGTCGACGTCAGCTATGTCTCCGTTCCCTCAACCGCCAATTTGCCGCTGGTAGGCGTGACTTTCACGATTCACGAAGGCGAGCAGTTTTTTGTGAATAAGCTTTTTCTCGATGGCTTGCACTACACCCGCGCCGGAGTCGCCCGCCGGGAAATGCGGGTGCAACCGGGCGCGCCCCTGAGCCAGCAGGACATGTTGGAGAGCCAGCGGCGGCTCTACGACCTTGGCCTCTTCAAGCAGGTGGATACGGCCATCCAGAACCCGGAGGGCACGGAATCGCGCAAGAACGTTCTGGTCACGGCGCGCGAGACGCAAAGGTATACCTTCGATTACGGGGTCGGTTTCGAGTTCCAGACCGGGCAACCCTCGGTCGGAACCAACCAACCTCTGGGTAAGACCGGCGTCAGTCCCCGCGTGTCGTTGGGCATCAGCCGAATCAACGTGGGCGGACGCCATCAGACCCTCACCATGAAGGGCAACGTCAGCCAATTGCAGCAGCGAGGGCTGATCAGCTTCGACATCCCCCAACTGCTGAACCAAGACAAACTTCGTTTCACTGCCACCGGGCTTTACGACAATACGGTGGACGTTTCTACCTTTACCTCGAAACGCCTGGAGGGCACGTTCCAGGTCCTGCAAGTGCTGTACAAGAAAGAAGACCGCGAACTGACGACCTTTGCCTACCGTTTCAGTTACCGTCGCGTGGAAGCCAGCAATATCGAGGTCACCAGCAACCTCATGCCACTTCTCTCACAGCCCACCCGGGTAGGGACACCTAACTTTCTCTACATCCGCAACCGCCGCGATAACGATCTGGAAAGTACCCGCGGCAGCTACACCACCGTCGAAGGCGGCGTTGCCGCCAGCTATTTTGGATCCGAGGCCGACTTCAGCCGGGTGCTGGTCAAGAACTCCACTTATCACACCTTGTTTCGTAATCGCGCCACCGGGCAAAGGTTCGTCTTCGCCCGCTCCACTAGCATCGGAATTGAGAACCCTTTCGGCAGCAGCATCCTGCTGGATCCGGGGCAACCACCACCGTGTCCTGTACCACTCATATCACCCACATGTAATCCCGCGACCGCCGGCCAAACTCTGATTCCTCTGCCGGAGCGTTTCTACAGCGGCGGGGGCAACTCCCATCGCGGATTCGGGTTAAATCAAGCAGGACCACGCGATCCGTTCACCGGGTTTCCCGTCGGCGGCAGCGCGGTGTTCCTCAACAGTCTGGAGATGCGTTTTCCAAACATCACCGTGCCTTATCTTCTGGACAGCGTCGGGTTTACGATCTTTCACGACATGGGCAACGTTTTTGCGCGGCCCCAGGAAATGCTCCCCAGCCTGGGGCGCTTTCACCAGCCCAACCAACAGTTCTGTTTTCAAGAGGTCACGCACCTGAACTGCAGTTACAACTATGCTTCCCACGCGGTTGGCGTGGGAGTGCGCTATCAGACGCCCATCGGACCCCTGCGCTTTGACTTCGGATACAATTTAAATCCGCCGTATTTTCCCAGCTACACTAATATCGTGACCAACCCGACGAATGGGAATCAGGTTGGGCAGTTTGGCTATCAACGCGCCGGGCATTTCAACTTTTCATTCAGCGTCGGGCAATCTTTCTGATGAAGAACCGAATCATCAAAATCGGGAAATCTTGCGCAGTTTCAACGGCGTTAATCATGGTCCTAGCGCTCTCCGCAATGGCCGGGCAGATTGTTGATCGCGTGGTCGCCAAGGTAAATGACCACGTCATTTTACAGAGCGATTGGGAGCAGGAAGTAGGCGTCGAGGCCCTGGCGAATGGCCGCGATCCCGACGCGTTCACCGCAGCCGAGCGCAATGCGGCGCTCGATCGTCTGATCGATCAGGAACTGCTGCGGGAGCAGGTTCGGCCGTCTCAACCGGCCGCCGCCACCGAGGTCGCTGCCCGTGTTGCCGAAGTGCGGAATGAAGTTCGCAAGCTGCATCCCGATTGCGCCACCGACGAGGGATGGCACGCGCAGTTGCAGCGTTATGGCCTCACCCAAAGCGCGCTGGAGAAGCGTCTGGGCGAACAGATCCAGCTGATGAAGCTGGTGGAAGACCGTTTGCGGCCCTCTATCCAGATTGATCAGCAAGCAGTGGAGACTTACTACAACGACCAGTTGTTGCCGGAAATGAAGCGGGCCGGAAGTCGCGCGACACCGCTAACCGAAGTCTTTGCCCGAATTAAGGATTTGCTGGCCGAAAAGAAAATGAACGAACTGCTTTCAGGATGGCTGGCCAGTCTGCGTTCTGGGAGCCATATCCTGACTCCTGAATCCACCGCCGGAGAGCGGAACCGTTGACCGAACCCCCGAGCGAACCGTCGAGCGAACCCTTGCCGACCGGGCCTTCGCCCGAGTTGTCGACCGAGCCTGTTCCTCCCGTGCGACGGCGCATCCTCTGGCACCTCTTCCTCGGGTTCTGCGTTTTTAGCCTGATCGGATTCAGCCTGCTCGGCTGGTACGTCACTACCGATTCCTTTCAGCAGATGATGCGCCGCCGAGTGGTCGCGTCGCTGGAGAAGATCACGGGCGGCCGCGTCGAACTCGGGGAACTGCACACCATCCCCTTCCGCCTGCGGGTGGACGCTCGTAACCTGATCATCCACGGCCGCGAAGCTTCAGGCCAGGCACCGTTTTTGAGGATCGACCGCATGCAGGCGGAAATGAAAATCATTTCCCTCCTCAGCACCACCATCGGACTGCATTCTCTGGTGCTTGAGCATCCTGTCGCTCACGTCATCGTTTATCCCGATGGTTCGACCAACGTTCCCACGCCGCCGGTGAGTCGTTTTTCCCGCTATTCATCCGGAGGATCGGCATCCGAGGGGCCGGTGGAGCAACTCTTCTCGCTTGCGGTGGCGCACATCGAAGTGCAACGCGGTGAGCTTCTGTGGGAAGACCAGAAAATGCCGTTCGATTTTGACGCCCGCGACCTGGCGCTCCTCTTGAACTACTCCTTGCTGCGGCGGCAATACGAAGCCCGGGTAGTTGTCGGAAGCAGCGCCACGCGCTTTCAGAAGTATCCCGCATTTGCGTTGCGGGCGGATGCCTCGCTGGTTCTGGCCCGCGAACACGCCGACATCAGCAGTTTGACGGTGACTTCCGGAAAATCTGAAATTCATTTCGCGGGCCACCTGCAGGACTTCCACAACCCCCAGCTGAGCGGTGACTATCACGGCCTCGCGGATCTCGGCGAACTTGCGTCCCTGGCACGGCAAGCGCAAGTTCGCAAGGGTACCGTCCAATTTGAGGGCATAGGGTCCTGGAATCTGCGGGATTTTTCCACCCAGGGAACGCTGCAGGCCAAAGATCTCGAATGGTCGAACGGAAAGCTGTTGACGCGGAATGGCCGCCTCAGCGCAGGTTTCTCCGTCACTCCGGACCGGGTCCGCGTTTCTTCAATCAAAGCGAACCTGTTCGGTGGCGACCTGGCGGGTGACGTCGATGTGACCAACTGGCAGAGTTCGCTGGCCCCGTCACCGCCTCCAGTACGGCGTCGTGGGACTGCACCCGTGCCCCCGGAAAGTGTTCAGCGCGGCTCGGTGCGCCTGCAATTAGCGGGATTCCCGCTTTCGCCGGCCCTGGGAATGCTGAGCTCAAACAAACTGCCGCTCGATCGCCTCAACCTTTCCGGAAGCGCGAGCGGCAATTTTGAAATGCGCTGGGTGGGCTCCATCCGTGGCGCGGAGACTCGTCTGAACCTTGCCGTTGCACCGCCGCTAAAGCCGGCCCCAAACGAGGTCCCGGTGCGCGGCCAGATTGATGGCGTCTATCGCGGGTCGAGCGAAGAACTAGAAGTAAGCCAGCTTCACCTGACGACGCCTGGCTCTGAAATCACCGCCGCCGGCATTCTGGCAGCGGCGTCAGCTTCATCCCTGCGATTCTCATTCTCCAGCCACAACCTGAAGGAATGGACGCCGCTGCTCGAAGCCGTTTATGGATCGAAGAAGTTGCCCTTTGCGATTCACGGCTGGGCCAGCTTTACCGGCAATGCCAGCGGCAGGCTCTCGGCGCTTTCCGCCAGCGGGAATCTCGAAGTCTACGACGTTGACGCCACTTTGCCCGCGACCGGACGACTCCCCGCGCAAACGGTTCATGTTGATGCACTCTCCACCGCTTTGCAGTACTCCCGCAACCACTTAGCCGTCCGCAATGGTTCTCTCATTCATGGCCACACCACAGCGCACTTTGAAGGCAGTACCGCGCTGGTGGGAGGTGAACTCTCCGATGACGCGCCTTTTACTCTGCACTTTGACGTCCGCAACGCTGACGTGGCCGAACTGGTTCAATGGGCCCGAGTTGCGCAGCCACTGACTGGCACCCTGAACCTATCGGCCAGCATTTCGGGGACGCCTGCCAATCCTCACGGGGATGGACACCTCGAACTCCACGATGGCACGGCCTACGGAGTGCTGGTTCCCATGTTGAAGAGCGATCTCCGCTTATCCGCGGGCGAGCTTCAGTTCAACAACATCGACGCCAGTGCCTACGGCGCTCCCCTTTCCGGGAGCGTCTCCGTCAGCACTTCCAACCTCGGCACATCGAAACAGCAGTTTCGCCTGAATCTTTCCGGACGCAACCTCGATCTCGCCCGGTTTCCGCGCTTGCAAACGAGCCGTTTTATGCCGGATGGGGTCGCCGACTTCACGGTGCGAGCCAACGGCACTGCCGAGCAGCCTGCACTGGAAGCGCACGTTCATCTCAAGGATCTCGCGCTCGACAAGGAGCGCGCCGGAGATTTCTACGTCGACGCTGTCACCCATGGCCGGCAGCTCGATCTCACGGCTCACTCCGACTTCGATAAAGCTGACTTGACCATCCTGGGGAGCGTCGGATTAGACCACGACTTTCCCGCGGACTTGAACTTGGCCTTCCATCATCTGGATGCCGATTGGCTTCTTCGTACTTACCTGCCAGGAAAGATCACGGGACACTCCGCTGTGGACGGGACGCTCCAGGTTCGTGGTCCCCTGCGCCATCCGCGCGGCTTAAAGGCGGCCGCCGAACTCCAGTCGTTCAGCGTCGAGGTCGGCCACGTGCAAGTGCAAAATGTCGATCCCATCCGCTTCGAGGTTGCAGATGAATCCCTGCTCCTCGAAAACCTCCACCTGGCCGGAAGCGGAACCGATTTCACCGCTCACGGCCGGGCCCATTTGACCGGCGTACAGGAACTCGACCTCCGTCTGGACGGCTCGGTCAATATGTCGCTATGGCAGGCTCTCAACCCCAAACTCTTGGCGCGCGGCACTCTGGGCGTAAGTCTCAATGCCGGAGGTTCGCTTTCCCAGCCCGTCCTGCAAGGCCGTCTGGACGTAAGAAATACCTTCGTCAGTGACAACGATTTTCCCAGCGGCCTTAGCGACTTGAACGGCGTCCTGCGCTTCGATCGTAACCGCATCCAGATTGAGAACCTGAGCGGTACCACCGGCGGCGGAACCGTGGCCTTAACCGGCTCCGCGACCTACCAGAACGGCGGCTTCCTCATCGATTTTGGAGCGTCGGCGCACGATGTTCGCCTGCGCTATCCCCCGGGTGTAAGCTCCACCGCCAACGCCGATCTCCGGCTGACCGGTACAACAGATTCCGCCGTGCTGAGCGGCGACGTTGTGGTCACCAAGCTGGCGGTCACTCCCGGATTCGATTTCGCTGCCTATGTCGAAAGAAGCAGACAGGGGGTCGCCGTAACCCAGACCAATAGTCTGCAAAGCCGCCTCAAGCTCGACGTTCACGTCGTTACCACACCCGAACTGCAGATGCAGACCGCCATCGCCCGCCTCTCGGGTAACGCGGACCTCAGGGTGCGTGGCACCGCCGACCGTCCGGCAATCCTGGGAAGAGTAGAAGTTCTGGAAGGAGAAATTTCTTTCAACGGAACCAAGTATCGCCTGGAGCGTGGCGATGTCACCTTCGCGAATCCGGCCAAGACGCAGCCCATCATCGACCTGACCGCAACCACCCGCGTGCGCGACTACGACATCACCGTGCAACTCCGCGGGGATGCCAGCGCTCCGAACGGATTGAAGCCCACTTGGCAGTCCGAGCCTCAGCTTCCGGAAGCCGACGTGATCGCGCTGTTGGCGCTGGGCCGCACCCGCGAAGAATCCGCCTCCGCCAACTCGAGCGGATCGTTTGGCTTGGGCGGAGAGGCATCCAACCTGCTCATCAATCAGGCTCTCAACAGTACCGTCAACAGCCGCCTCCAGCATCTGTTCGGAGCCAGCCGGGTCAAGATTGATCCCCAGGGCTTAGCCAGTGAAACCAACGTGGTCCGAGGACCACAAGTCACCGTCGAACAGCAAGTGGCGAACAATCTCACCCTGACCTACAGCACCAACGTCTCCGTCTCGAACCAGCAGATCATCCAGGTGGAGTACAACCTCACGCGGAATATTTCGATTGTGGCGTTGCGCGACCAGAACGGAGTGGTCAGTTTCGACTTCAAGATCAGGCGCCGGAAGAAGTGATGGCAGACACATTCTGGCGATGGGGGCGAAGGCTTGCGAGCATGAAGACGTGAAGCTCACCACGGAGGCACAGAGAAACGGAGAAATGTTTTTTCAGGGCTCATTGGCCGAGTCGTAGGAATGAGAACGAGGCCTTGAGCCTGCTTGTTCTCCGTGACTCCGTGCCTCCGTGGTGAGTGTTGCTCGGGATCGCAACCGGACTGAGGACACGACCGAGCATTATCCGCGCTTGACATAATCCTCCAAACCAGCAACTCTATTTGTTTTTCACTCCACGCCCGGAGAAACCGGTAAGGAAGTTAATTTGCGAGTGCGGGTCTTTTATCACGACAAGTGTTTTGACGGGGCTTGCTCGGCCGCCCTGTTCACCCGTTTCTACCGGGAACGAATCCGCAGCGATGTGGATTTCGTTTACTCCGGCTTGCTGCATCGTGCCGGCGCTCTTTTTGACGAGAAGCAGTTTGACGGAGACGAGAATGCCATCGTCGATTTCAAATATTCCAGTTCGCCCAATATCACCTGGTGGTTCGATCACCACGAAAGCGCTTTTCTATCGGCCGCCGATGCCGCCCACTTCGAGCAGGATCAAAGCAACCGCAAGTTCTACGATCCGGCTTTTAAGTCGTGCACAAGTTTTATTGCCATGATTGCGGAGGAACGCTTCGGCTTCGATCCGCATTCGGTCTCGGAACTGGTGCACTGGACCGACATTGTCGACGGCGCCATGTACGAGGATGCGAAGTCGGCGGTGGAAATGAAAGCGCCGGCTATGAAGCTGACCATGGCCATCGAATCGTCCGGTGACCGCAACTTCGTCAAGAAGCTGATTCCTCTGCTGGCTTACCATCCTCTCGCCCGCATTCTGGAGGAACCCTTCGTCGCCGCTGTGTTGCCACCGCTGCTCGAACGCCACGAGCGTTCCGTCGACATTTTGCGGCAGCGTACCGAAGAAAAAGACGGCACGATTTTCTTCGACATCACCGACCTGGAACTTGAGGGCTACAACAAGTTCATCCCCTACTATTTGCATCCCGATTCGGTCTACAGCGTCGGTCTCAGCAAAAGCTCATTCCGGGTGAAAGTGTCGGTCGGGTCGAACCCCTGGTCGAAACGCGCGCCCAACGTCAATCTCGCCAAGGTCTGCGAACGCTATGGCGGTGGCGGCCACGCCCGCGTCGGCGCGATCTCGTTCGACGTCACTCAAAATGACGCTGCCCGCAAAGCCGCGGTCGAGATCGTAGCCGAGTTGCGGGCCAGCGTTCGCCAACAAGTTTGACGCTTTCCCGAGGCTCATGTTCGACGTCCATCATTACCGAATCCACGATCCCGGACACATCAAAGGTGTGCGCACGGTCGCGACCGTTGAGTTTGCCAAAGGGGTCATCGTTGTCCTCGCGGGCCTCGGTGTGTTTTCCATGCGGCACAAAGACCTCTGGGGAGTGACGGAGAGCTTCCTGGAATTCTTTCACCTGAATCCTCATCGCCACTACGTCGGAATCTTTATCGCCCTCATGCACCGGGTCGGCGACGTGCGCTTGTGGAAGATCGCCACCGTGGCGGCTGTCTACGTGACCCTTCGATTTGTGGAGGCCTACGGGTTGTGGAATATTCGTCCCTGGGCGGAGTGGATGGCGATTGCCTCAGGCGGCGTCTACATCCCATTCGAAGCGGCCGATTTCCTCCGGCGCCCAAACTGGTTTCGGTTATTGATCCTCCTGGTCAACGTCGGCATCGTCCTCTACATGCTGGCACTGCGCCTGGAAGCACGGCAGAAACGGCGGGCAGCAGAGGCCCATCCGTAGGGGACCTGGGACCGTCGCGACGGTCTCTATGTTTTCCTGTGAGACTAGCGCTGTGAGCTTGTCGAAAATCGGCATTGCACTAAACGACGGAGTTGTAAACGTCTGTTGAACAGCAGTTAGACATCCAGATTCATCCTGCTGCAAAAGAAAAGCCGCCGGAGACTGGCTCCGGCTGCAAATCGAAGTTGATGACTACTGACCGGTGCCTGTCAGTCCGACGACCTGCGGACTACCAGCAGCGTTGTGCGCAATGGCAACCGCTCCTTTGAGGGTTCCAGTGATTGTCGGCGCGAAAATCACCTGGAACGTGCACTTCCCCTTCGCGGCTACGCTCGCTCCACAGACGGTCCACTTAATAAGACCGGAGCCGGCCGCACTCTATGCTCTTCGATGAAAAAAGGAAGGCTGCTTGCCCCGTCTATCGTGCTCGCCGGAATCGCCTATCGGAAATATGCTGCGTCATACGTGTAGGTGTGACCGTCGGGGTTAGTCAACGTAATTGTGTGCACAGTGTTCAGTGCGGGCGCTCCAGCCACTTGAATGTGTTGGGAATCGGTGAAGGTAACTGGGAGAGAGTTACCATCCACGGTCACGGTTGTTCCCGCAACAAAGCCGGTCCCGGCAACGTTCCACGCACCACTGGACACGATGATGCTGCCGATGGCCAGCGGCAGGGAATCCAGTTGCACCGTGGTGAGCCCGCCCACGGTAATGACGAACATCTGATCCCCGGTCTCGTTGATGGCGATGGCATTGTCATCGAGGAGGTAATTCTGTAGGAGTTGCGCCATCGTGGGTAGCGCGATGCGCTCGCGGTAGTCGCCGTTATGCGCATCGAACAAAACTATTTTGTCTCCGTAAAGCATGTAGATGAGTGCCCCGGTGTTGTCGGCAGCCAGGCCGCACAAGTCCCCTGAACCCTGCCGCAGTTCGAGGAATTCGTACAGGGTCAAGCTGCCTTGCACGATGGGAACCAGCTTCAGGTTGCTCACCGTGGCGAGCCAACCTTCGAGGTCCCAGCCGGAAACCACGATGCCGCCATTGACATAGCAGAACTGAGCTGCATGGCCATTACTACCTGCCTGCGGCCCCACAGTAACGGACCCGGTGGCGGAGTCATACAAGGCGAGATTTTGCGGCGGATAGGCAAGGCAAACCTTGGAACCATCCGGCGATGCCGCAATGAAATACCCATTCAGCAAAAGATTGTTCGTTTGCGTCGCCGTCATCCTGATTACACGCATTGACCCAGCGATGAGGTTTTGACTGATGCGGCAGGTGCGTCCACTCAACCCGGGGACACTTAGTCGTCCGCCTTCAAGCTTTGCAAACCAACTTGCCCTTCCTGCGGAGTGCCCGGCTCTCCCACCCAGATGACTTGAAACTCTGCGTCGACGCCGTCTGCGGTCAGATGAACGACTTCCCCGGCTTTCAAATGGAATAGCAGGCCGCCGACCCGCGCGCCGCGGTTGCTGACCTCGATCAAGGAAGTAGTCTGGGGCAGAGATGCCTCCTGATCCTCCCTCCACACTTCTACCGGACGCGACACAGGTACTCTCGGTTCCCGGCGGTGATGAGCGACAGGCTCGGATAAGTTGAGTTCTGACGCACCCCCTGGAGAACCTGCCAACCGGCGCTGTTCGAGTTCAAGAAGAAACTGTTTCCTGGTGAGGGTGGCACCGCTGCGGAACAATTCCAGAAGAGGATCGGGGTCCGCCTCCTCCACTGGTGAACCTGTGGCCCCTGCCAGCGATTCTGCGGCGGCATCGTCCCAATCGAGTCCTTCCGGCTCAACCAGTACCTCGCCAATGGCGTCTGGGCTGGCCGTCATTTGCTGGATTAGCTCTTCCAATCGTCGCCGGTGCTGGAACGTCCGGGTCAGGAACTCGATCCCCATACCGAGTTCGGGATCCATGAGACGGACTTTTCCCTCCGTCTTGACCGAGCAATCCGCGGCTCGGAGCAGCAACTCGACCCGCGTTTGGGCAGGGAAGGGAGACTCGGTTCGCAAGAAGCACCCGCCAAAACTAAGCCCCAGCAGAGTGCAGCGGATGGGCGGATCGCGCTTCTCTCCGCTCTGCAAACGCAGCCATTCTTTCAGGCTCTGGTGCGCCGCATCGGATAGCGTTGCAAACTGAATGCCGACCCGGCGCAGATCCTGCCAGGCAATCATCCCGGTGGCTTCGATCACAGTTGTGGAGTCAGGTAGGGCAAAGGTGAAGCTGATCAGGCCGCTTTTCCTGGTGGGCGAACCCGCAAATCGAGCCGAGATTCCACCTTCGCTCAGCCCCTCGATGGAAGCCTGCTCGCCATCTCCATTCTGAAATCGAAAATATGCGGGGATATTCACGGCCAGCCGCACCGACCGCCGCCGCTCCCGTTTCATCAGAGCCCGAGCCGCGCGAAAACTCGACTTCACCTTCTCGGTCGAGATCGGTTTGTAGACTACGAAGTTTGCTCCAAACTTGAAGGCAGTCTGGAGATTGGTGTGCGCGTCGATAATCGCGATCGCCACCGATTTACGGTTCTGTTGCCCGGAACGGATCTTGGCCAGCAGCCCGAAGCTGCGCTCATCCTCGCAGTCAACGATGACCGCTTCGAAGCTGTGCTGCGCCAGCTTTTTCGCGGCGCTCGTGTGGTCGGCGCAGTGCTCGACGTGAATCTCAAGTTCGCCCAGCACGTTGCGAAGAACGCGCAGGGCCCGGTCGTCCGAGCAAACCAATAGTGAGTCGAGATTCATGCCTGTACCAGAAATGGTAGTGACAAGGCAAGGACATCTAAAGTTACGGCGGTAATGCCAATGCCCATTCCGAGATTTTCATTCCGCCGGTCATGAACGTTCAGCAACAACCCGCGTAATATATACCCGGCAGCAAAGTCCGTTTCGGCTTTCATTGGAGACTGCTTCATGAAGTCACTGCGAGACCGTGGCCCAAGAGTCAGGGGAAAAACGAACCCATCTCCAGTTGTCTTCGTGCGCAAGTGGTCTGCCGTCTGGCCGGCGAATGGTCTCTGTGCCGGGCTGCTTTTGGCGGTGCTGTTGGCGGTCGGAGGAACCGTTGTTCGGGCGCAGAAGACGGCCCACCGCGCCGAGTCTCCCCAGATGCAGCAGGTCCAACAGGCGCTCAACCTCGCCGCCCACGGCGATCGCCAGGGGGCAATGGATCTTGTCCTCCACTTGCTCGAGCAGCACCCAGATTTTGCGCCGGCCATCAAGCTGAAGGGCATGTTGCTGGAGCAAGCAGGCCGGACCTCCGAAGCGGCCGCCGCCTATGAACAGGCTCTGAAGCTCGCGCCGAACGACCCGGATCTCTTGCTGTTAGTAGGCACCTACAAACTGAATGCAGGCCAAAAAGAAGATGCCATCCAGTTGCTCGAACACTGCATCCGGATTCTTCCCGGCGACGGAGACGCCCACTATTATCTTGCCCAGGCCTATCACCTGAATGGGCAGGACGACCTGGCGCTGCGCTCCATTCGGCAGAGCCTGAAGGCCGAGCCCGACAATGCATCGGTGTGGCAGAAGTACGGAGAACTACTGTGCGTCAAGGGAGAATGCGAGGCGGGGCTGAGGTGGCTGCTCAAGGCACAGCGCAAGGATGCTACGCTGCAGCACGTTGATTATGACATTGCTGTGACCGACTTAAAATTGATGGACCTTGCCGGAGCCTCGCAGTATGCCGCGCGCGCAGTTGAATCCCAGCCTAACGATGTGCCCGCCCTGCAACTGCTGGCTACCGCTGATGTGAAGCTTGCCAAATGGCAAGAAGCCAAGCAGGCATTGGAACGCGTTCTCGCCTCCAAGACCGATGACGTGGATTCGTTGTTCGGGCTCGGCCAGTGCGAACTGGAACTGAAGAACTATCCGGCCGCCGTCGAGAAATTGCAATTGGTGTTACGGCTAGCTCCCACGCGGCTCCTGGCGCATTACTATCTGTCACGGGCGTATGCCGGAATAGGCAGGACGGCGGAGGCGCAGCACGAGGCAGCACTGCATCAGTTGATGATGGAACAGATGACGTTCGTTCGTGCCGTGGAGAGGGAAGGAAGCGAAAGTCCCATCCAGGCTCCAGCCTATCAATTGCTGGCCGAGCGTCGCGAAGAGGATGCGTTGCAACTGTATCGGAAACGCTTCCAGGGAACCTCCTCCACTTTAGCGGATGCGTATGTGTTCGTTGGGAAACTGTATCTCGCCATGGGAGAAAAGGAAGATGGCTTGCGCTGTCTTCATCATGCGCTGGAGATTCAGCCGACCGTTCGGGGAGCTCATACCTATGAGGGAATACTGGCGCTGAAACTGGGCGACCTGAGTGGGGCCGAAAATGAGTTTAAGGCCGAACTCGCAAACGACCCAAGCTATCAAACGGCGATTGCCGAGATGGGCGAGGTCCGCTACCACCAGGAGCGCTGGTCCGATGCTGCGGAACAACTGGCGAAGTCCAGGACCATGACCCCGGAGTTGCTTTACATGCTTTGCGATTCCTACTTCCACATGGGCAAAGTGTCGGAGGCTGACTTGACTGCCGAAACAGCGGCGGCGTATGGGAGAAACAAGGCCGAATTCATGAAGGATCTGATCGACCTTCTGCAACGCAACGGGCAAACGGACCTGGCGCAGCGTTTGTCGGCCAATCTCCCGCAGAAATAGAGATAGCTGTAGTCTAAACTCTACCTGGCGGACACCCGCTGGCGAGTTCCCGCGTATCGGGCACGAGGATCCGATTTCCCTTCGGTTGCCCCCTTTTGCCCGACGCACTTCCGGGGTTTTGAGCGTTATCATTATCGACAACCACGACCGAAATACTCCCGCGCTGATGATGAAATCCGTCGCACATTGACGCGAACAGGGATTGACGAGACAATCGCCGCCGTCGTGGCGGCCAAAACTCCGGCCTAAGTCTTAAGTATGACTGTTCGAGCTGATGCGGCAAAGAATCCTCGGCACTACCTGTTTCCCGCAGCACGTTTCTCGGCGTTAGCCAGGCGCGCATCAACCCCGCGGGCGTTAACACCGGAGGTCGGTATCGCCCTCCAACTCGTGTCCGCGCTCGCAATCTGTGTTGTAGCCTCTGCGTCCTTAGCTCAAACTTCTGCTCCCGTGAGCATGCCCATGCTCACCGCATCGCGGGTTAAATCGCCTGGCTGGTGGCCCACCAAAGGGGACGCCACACGAGATAGCTACGTGGGCACGGCAACATGCGCGCAATGTCACGCTCACAAGGTTGCGACCCAGCAAAAACACTTCATGGCCCGCGCCGCGGTTCGCGCCGCCGACGCGGAGATACTTCGCCAGCATGACCATCTCTCCTTTCGTCTAGGTCCCTACCGTGAGGAGATCGTAAACAAAGGCGAGAAGAGCGTTCTAACGGTTACTGCTGGCGATGGCGCCGCGCCCCTCTCCGTCGATCTGCTGTGGGCATTTGGCGTCGGTCACATGGGCCAAACTTATGTCTACCAGAAAAACGGCAGCTACTACGAAAGCCATCTGACTTTCTTTGCGTCGTCCCAAGATTTGAATATCACTCCGGGGCAATCTCCTGCCACGCCCCGCAGCCTTGAAGATGCCGCGGGACGTCGCATGCCGCCGGCCGAGAGCCGCGCATGTTTTGCCTGTCACACAACCGCTGCGGTGACCGACAATCAATTAAACGTAAATGGCGCTATGCCGGGCGTCACCTGCGAAGCCTGCCACGGACCGGGCGCCAGTCATGTAGCCGCCATGAAATCGGACAAGCAGGATGGCGGACGCCTGATCATGAATCCCAGTCGCTTGGATCCGGTTGAGTCCGTGGATTTCTGCGGCGCGTGCCACCGCACTTGGGAAGATGTTGTGACCAACATTGGACTTGGCGTATTGAACCTCCGCTTTGCGCCGTACCGCCTCGAAAACAGCAAGTGTTGGAGCAAACCAGATGCTCGACTCACCTGCGTTGCCTGCCACGATCCCCATCAGGCTCTGGAGCACGATCCTGCAGCCTACGATTCCCGCTGTCTGCAATGTCATGTCAATCAGCCAGGCGCAAAAACAACCGACGATTACCCAGGCGCGGCCTGCCCTGTAAGCACGAAGAACTGTACAACCTGCCACATGCCTAAAATCGAGTCTGCCATCCAGCACTCGACCTTCACCGACCATTGGATCGGCAAACCCCTCAGATGAAAGATCTCGATAGTTGCTGAAATCAGATAGCGACCCCATCCGGCACCATGTGTGCAAGATCAAGTCTTGGCTATCACAGATAAGCGCAGCTCAGGGCGCGCTCTCGGTCACGGTGAGAATCTGATCTGCTTTGATCTTTTTCAAAACCTGCTTGATGCCGCTCGGCCATGTGAGCTCAATTGTTTCTATAACGTCGGCCGAACCCAGTCCGAAATGGACGCGCTTATCGCTGGAAGAGTTGTAGCTACACGCGGTTGTCGCCTGGTTGTACTGCGTGCCCAGAGATGTTGTTACCTTGACCTTGGCTCCCAGCCCGTCGCGATTCGATTTGACGCCGACCAGTTTCAGAATGATCCAATGATTTCGGTCACCGCCGTTCTGAGCGCCAGTCCGGTTCATCCATATCTCCGGTGGGCCGTTCAGAACCGTCACCACGACATCGATCTTGCCATCGTTGTTGAGATCGCCAAAGGCCGCGCCGCGATGCGGAGCAGGAACGGCAAACGACGGTCCAGCTTTGGCACTCACATCCTCGAAGGCCAGGTTGCCTTTATTGCGAAACACTCGGTTGGGCAGCGGAAAGGGCCGGTGCGCCAGCTCCATGGCATTGTCGAGGATGTCGGCGTTGGCGGTGAACAGGTCCTTGTTCCCGTCGTTGTCGAAATCGAAAATCCCCACTCCCCAGGCGGTTGAGCGGCTGGTCAGGGCGCTCAGCCCTGCCGTCGCTGTGACATCCTGAAATTGACCATCGCCCAGATTCTTATAGAGTGGAAAACCTTCCCCGAACATGGCAGTTTCAAAAATGTCCGGCCTGCCATCGTTGTCGATATCCCGGAAATCCGCACCCATGCCGGCGATGGCTTTGCCGAATGTGTTGTAGGCGACCCCGGCCAGCAAGGCGACATTGGTAAAGGTTCCATCTCCGTTATTGTGCAGAAGATAATTCTCGAAGGTATCGTTGGAGACGAAGATATCGGTAAATCCATCGTTGTCATAGTCGGCAAAAGCTACGCCCATCCCTTTGCCCACATACTGGGAAATGTGGGACGCTTCGGACACGTCGGTAAAAGTGCCGTCGCCATTGTTGCGATAGAGGATGTTCGGCGTTCCCAGAAAATCGACGGGCGAGCAGTAGGCCGGAAGTCTTTGCTGAACACAGAGAGCTGCAGTTTTGATGTTGTAATTGAGGTAGTTCAGCACAAACAGGTCAAGCAGCCCATCGTTGTTGTAATCGAACCATCCCGCAGCTACCGACCATGCCTTGCCGAGCTTGGGGACGAAACCGCCGACTCCTGCCTTCTCGGTCACATCCGTGAAGGTGCCGTCCCCATTGTTATGGAAGAGCTGGTTGCGGTTGACGCCGGTCACGTAAAGATCGACAAATCCATCATTGTCATAGTCGCCGGCGGCGACTCCCATCGAATAGCCGATCCCTTGCAGGCCGGCTTTCTCGGTTACATCGGTAAAGGTGCCGTCCCCGTTGTTGCGGAAGAGCCGGTTGTAGTAACTGGGATCGCTCTTTTCCAGCGACGGGATGGCCGCACCATTGGTGAAGAAGATATCCAGCAAACCGTCGTTGTTATAGTCGAAGACCGCAACTCCGCCGACCATGGTTTCAAACGTGTAGCGCTGGGGGCTGACGCTGTTCCTGAGTTTGAACTTGATCTTCGACTGTTCGGTAACGTTCTCAAATTGGATCGCCGATGCGGCCGGCACCACCTTATTCGCGGATTCTTTGCCAGGAGCGGCCCGGCGGGACTGCGCTGGGTGGGGCTTCGCTGCCTGGGGCGCGGGCCCTGGAATGGGAGTGGGCGATGAGGTTTGGGCAAGAAGGCCGGGAAAGCTCCACAGCAGGCAAAGTGTCAGCTTAGCCGCGAGAACGATTCTGCCTCTTCTGGACACGGCGCCGGCGATACGCGGGGCGTCCTCCCCGTTTGGATGTGGCAGATGCTGGCGCGGACTTAGCTTCATAGCGATACGGGCAGAGAACTACCCTACTCATTCAGCGAGCAACTGCAATCCGCCGGCGGGACGTGCGCCTTCAGGAAATCCGCCACGCGCTTATAGGCGTCAATCTGATTCTCGACCTTCGAGAAGCCGTGGCCTTCATTCTCGTAGACTTTGTATTCGACCACGCCGCCGCGTTTCTTCACCGCATCCACCACCTGCTGCGCCTCGCTCTTGGGGCAGCGGGGATCGTTGCCGCCCGCCAACAGATACAGCGGCGCCTTGATCTTGTCCACGAAGTTGATGGGCGAGCGATCTTCGTAGAGCGCCTTGTTCTTCTCAGGATCGCCCATGGTTGCGAGATCGCTCTCGCGCAGCACCGGGTCTTCGTTTTGAATCTCGGTAAACCAGTTCACAAACGGCACAATCGGAATGCCCGCCGCCCACACCTCCGGAGCCTTGGTCACGCCCATCATCGTCATGTAGCCACCGTAGCTGCCGCCCATCAGAATAAGTTTCTTCGGATCGACGTAGCCCGTCTGCCTGATCCAGTCAGCTGCCGCGAGCACGTCCTGCAAATCGCCGCCCCCCATATCGAAAAGATTCGCCTGCTGGAATTCTTTTCCGTATCCTCTCGATCCGCGATAGTTGGGCGCGATCACGATGTAGCCCTGGTTGACCATGTACTGGACGAAACGATTGAACGTATTCATCGTCTGCGAAGTGGGGCCGCCGTGAACATACACGATCGCCGGGTGTTCGGCGTTGTGCGGCAGGTTATAGGGCATATAAACAAACGCGGAAATCGCCCACTTACCGTCTTTGCTGGGATAGTGGACAAGGTGAGGTTCAACCATGTCCTCGGATCGCACGCCGCCCACCAGCGAGTGTGTAAGTTGATGCGACGGCTGGTTTAGCTCGTGTGGCGCGGGCGCCCCCGCCCGCGTGCTCTTGATCTTCGCCACTTCATCCGAAATGTTATAAACCCACAAATCGCCGGGAGCAGTCGGGCCGGTATGGTAATAAAGCAGCCGCGAGTTATCTCGCGTGAAGGGCGAAGGCCGTCCCGCAACCTGATTCACTCCTTTAGCCAAGGGCAGGGCACGCGCCTTTCCGGATGCGATGTCATACAGGTAAATGTCGGTGTTGCCATCGACGTTCGCGGTGTAGGTCAGAGATTTGCCGTCGGGCGAAAAGCTTTCGGCAGACATCTCCCATTTATCTTGGGTGAGCCAGCGAACTTTCTTGCTCGGGATGTCGAGCAAACCAACGTTGTCATAGCCGTCGCCGGCATTGGAGGTAATCAGAACGCTTTTGCCATCGGGCGAAATATCACTCGCCGAATACGTCCGTTCGCCGTCGTGCGGCGTCAGTAGCTTGCTTTCGGCGCTCGCCACCTCGGCGATGAAGACATTCGAGTCCGTCCCCTTCGACTGCTCCTGCGTATAGACGATGAACTTACCGTCCGCCGACCAGATAGGCGCAACGTTCATACGGTCTTTGGCGGTACCGGTGGTCAGGTGCCTCACCTCGCGCATGACCGTGTCGTAAACATCAATCTCGAACACGGACGACGTCTTCGGCTTGACCATGTATGCGAGATAGCGCCCGTCCGGCGACCAGGTTGGGCTTTCCTCCGCAATCTCGCGCGTGTTGGTCAGGTTCACGACTTGTCCGGTCTTCGGCGACACCAGGAAAACGTCCCACTGCTCGTCGCCGTCGTAATCGGAGATGTAGGCGATCCACTTGCCATCGGGCGACCAGGTTGGCTGGGTCTGGCGCTGATCGCTCACCGTGAGCTGCGTCGGCCATCCGCCTTCCGAGGGCACCAGCCAGAGATTATTGCGGCCGCTCAGGTTGCTGATGAAGGCGACGGTCTTGCCATCCGGCGACCAGGTAGCACCGCCCACCTGGCGCGTCATGTAAAGCTTTTCGATGGATAGATTCTTCTCCACCCGGGCATCGGGCTTGGAGGCGATTTGCTTCGGATCGGTAATGGCCTGAGGTGCAGGCAGAGTTTGGGATGCGGTCAGAACGTTCATCAGTACGACCATAACAAACAGGCTAAGAATGCGCATGGGGCCTCGAATGGAAGTTTGTTGGCAGGGAAAGTTTAGCAGCGTCGGGCAGAAGCGGGCTGGGGAAGAAAGGGTCCGTCAGGCGTCGACGTCTATTCGACGGTGACGGTGAAGTCGCGTCCCTCCCAGCGGGATGCGTCCGTCCAGTACAACGTGAAGATGATCTGGCAGCCTGCGGGGAGAGCTTCGGTCGGCAGATCGACATGCTGAAGATTCCACCCGCTTTCGGCGGAGTTGCTGTCCTGGCTGGTTTGCCAGTTGTCAAAGCTCCAGTGCACCAGCGCTGGGTCCATCAACAGCAGCCTAAGTTTCTTGCCGCACGGTATCGTGCGCGGCTTGTTGTTAAAGCGCCAGTTGAAGTATTCGGAAGATACGTGTCTTTTTAAATAACGTTCCACAGTTTGCGGAGGCTGGTCAAAGACCTTGCCGTCGACCAGTGACCGCCGCAGTTTGATGTATTCGGAGTGTGCCCACACCAGCGGGCACGCCGATCCCGACGCTTTCCCCGCCGACAATTCTCGTTCCGGAATAGCGGTTGTGTCCCAGACTTGTTCGGGAATCAGCCGGCTCGTTCCCGTCGAATTTTCCAGCACGCCCAACAACGCCTCGGCGGACGCCGCGCGCCCCGCGGCCAGTTCGTAGTGAGCGCGTTCCCCCGCCAGCAGCGGCCATGGCCGGCCGATGCCCGTGCCGTCGAACGGAGATCCGTCCTCGTGTTCCCCGTATCCATCGCAGTTGTAGCGATACCAGGCTGGGCCCGAGGGAAGGGCTACGCGCAGCAGTTCATCGATGACCTTGACCGTGTTCAGCATTCGCGGATCGTCGGGCGCGCGCAAGCCGAAGCGCACCAGGGCCAGCGCATCCGGACTGACGATTTCTATCGCGGGGGCATTCGATGTGCTCAGAGCGTGATTCTTAATCGGGACGAATCCCTGCAGCGGCGATGCCGCCCCGTCTTCGTCCGGAGGCGAGATACGGACGTAGTATCCTTCCACGCCGACCTGTCGCGCCAGGTCGCTATTCACAGCGTAGGTCCAGCGTTCGATGTTGTCGTTCCAGGTGTCCGCCATCTGACGCAGAAATTCGGCGGGCTGCGACTGGCCCATCGACTGTGCGAGATCGGCGGCCGCGAGCAGGGCAGCAACTTCGGCGGCCAGCGTGAACGGCGAATAACCGCCGTCTTCTTCCCAGCGGTCCTGCTGCGTGACCGGGCCGTTGGCCACAATGAATGCCGCCGCTTTGTGCACCATGGGCCACCAGTGATCGCTCTCACCGAAACAGCGGGGCGATTCCCGGCGCAGCAGATCGACCAGCAGAATCGGAAAGGCAGTCTCATCCATCTGCGAGCCGCTCCAGTAGGGACGCCCATCCAACCACATGTTCTGCGCCCAGTGCCCATCGGCTTCCTGGGTGGCCTCGAGGTAATGCAATACGCGGAGAGCGTCGTCGTGTGCGCCCGCGGCCAACAATCCACTGGCACTCTCGACCAGATCGCGCGGCCAGATGAGATGGTATCCGCCAAGGTCTTCGTCCCTTTTATTGAAGCCCCAGGGAACGGAGAGGCTGGCGATGATTCCGCCCAGGAAATCCTTGGATTCGTGGACACGCAGAACCGCCATGCTGACCCGGTACAAGTCTTTGTCCCGCGGTTTCTCGTCGAGCTTCTTCAGCGTCCGCTGCCAGTCTTGCCAGTGAAAGACGTAATTCTTGCGGATGGTTTCATAGGAAGTGAGCAGGGAAGAGATGGCTTGCTGACCCGCTTCGGCCCAGATTCCTCCGAAACCGAGCGCGAGGATGAACTCGCCGTTGCAGGCGGCGAGGTCAATTTCAGCAGTCAGCGCGATGTTTCCGTTTTCTGCGCGGTCGTACTCCCACGTCATCTGGAAATGTTGCGAAAGATCCTGCCAGCCGTCCGATGCGCCGGCGAATCCAACGGAACGTTTTAGCCACGGAGCGGAGCAGGCCAAGGCGAGCGCGCAAGCATCGCGCTGGGCGAAAAGCATGGGCTTACCCTTGTAGTCGCCCGCCCAGCCGGTATTGCCATATCCCATATTCGCCAGGTGTGAGGCCAACAGGGCGTAGAGGTGATAATCGCCGAGATTTCCCTGTAACGGCACGAACTGGATTTTCTGCAAGACCACGTTTCGCCACGGGTCGGTCAGCACTTCCTTCTCAATCCGGTAGCGGCCCTGCATTTCAGTGTTGGTCAGTTCGTAGACGGGCACGCCTGGTTCGATGGGAAGGTTCTGGAAGTTGCAATGGCGTTTCTCTTCCGAGAAGAATCCACGACCGTCGGTGACAATCAATCCCAAGTCGCGGGTGCAAGCCTGATCCACCCGGGGAAAATAAATTTCATTCAGAATGCCGTGGCTCAGCGTAAACCAGACCCGGCTGTGGAGGTTCAGCGCGGTGCCTATTCCGGTCTTGGCGCTCGAAGTCCAGCGGGGAGGGATTCCGGGCCAGCCCGGCGCATAACGAAGGTCATTACCATTACTCAATGGAGGTCGTCCTCACCGTCAAGCAGTTTGCCAGAAGATGCGGATTTGTGCTCGATTTTCATCGAAACGCGTGGAACGCGCATCTAATCCGACACATGTTCAGATGCTGCCTCATGCGTGTTCTGTTCCGACTTGAGCGCAACGCGAAATGGATCCAGGCCGCAGTCCTGGCCGCTTTCATCCTGCTGATGACTGTTTCCCCGGCGTTTGGCGATCCGCCTTCGGCGGGGCTCAATAGCGGATTCCGGCGGCTTTACGATCTGGATTTTACCGGCGCGCAAAGAGAATTCGAGTCGTGGGAGAAACTGAACCCTGAGAATCCCATGGGGCCGGTGAGCGAGGCGGCGGGCGTATTGTTTTCTGAATTCAACCGGCTTGGGGTGTTGGAAGCGCAATTCTATGAAGACGATTCGATTTTCGCCGCGCGCAAGAAATACGAAGCAGATCCGGAACAGCGCACCCGCTTCGAGCAGCACCTCAGCCGTGCGGAAGATTTGGCAAGATTCCGGCTGAGCCACGACGCCCGCGACCCCGACGCGCTGCTGGCGATGACGCTGGCCAACGGCCTGCGCTCCGATTTTGCTGCGCTCATCGAAAAGCGCAATCTGGCATCGCTGCATTACACCAAAGAGGCAACCGCCTGGGCGCAACAACTGCTTGCCGCCGATCCCACTTGCTACGACGCTCACCTGGCCAGCGGCGTCAGCCGCTACATCATCGGATCGATGGTGGCTCCGGTGCGTTGGGTGCTCCGTCTCGGGGGCGTTTCAGGAGACAAAGCCGGCGGCATTGCCGAGCTCCAGATCACCGCCGATCAAGGTCATCTGCTTGCTCCGTTTGCACGTATTCTGCTGGCCATCGCCTACGTCCGCGAGAAAGAGTCGTCGCGCGCTCACGAACTGCTGTTAGGGCTGCAACGCGACTTCCCTGACAACTCCCTGTTTGGCCGGGAACTGGCCCGGCTGGACAAGAGCGGCAGCCGCTAACAACTTTCTCGTAGAGACGCGGCTTGCCGCCTCTTCGGCCGACAACAGAATTCCGGGCGCGGTACGCGGAGACGGGGCGAGCCCCGTCTCTACAACGGGAGTTGCTAAGTACCTGCAAAACCCACTGGGTTCATCAGAAATTCACTGCTTTGTAACCTTCCTTTAACACTGCGCTCATACAACGAAGCTGCACACCTAAATTAAAATAAGCACGAGGAGGACTCGTCTAGTGAAATATCGTATCGCTCTGCTGTTGGCAGGTCTCGTCTTGGCACTGCCCGTTATGGGGCAGACACAACTGAACGGAGCGGGCGCCACCTTCCCGTATCCCATGTATTCCAAGTGGTTCAGCGATTACAACAAGCTGCACCCGGACGTGCAGATCAACTACCAGTCGATCGGCAGCGGTGGCGGCATTCGCCAGGTTCTGAATGGTACCGTCGATTTCGGAGCCAGCGACGGCCCCATGACCGACGAGCAACTGAAAGAAGCGAAAACGAAGATTCTGCATATTCCCACCGTCATGGGTGCGGTTGTACCCGCCTATAACGTGTCCGGCGTCAGCGGCGAGATCAAGTTCACTCCCGACGTTCTGGCAGACATTTTTCTCGGCAAGATCACCAACTGGAACAGTCCAGCAATTGCCAAGGCCAACCCGGGAGTCAAGTTTCCCGACCAGGCAATCGTCGTCGTTCACCGCTCTGACGGCAGCGGCACGACCTTCATCTTCACCGATTACCTGTCGAAGGTGAGCAAAGACTGGGAAGCGACAGTAGGCAAAGGGACGTCGGTGAAATGGCCTATGGGATTGGGCGGCAAGGGCAACGAGGGAGTCGCCGGGCAGATTCGCCAGATCCAAGGATCGATCGGATATGTCGAACTCATCTATGCGGTGCAAAACAACATAACGTATGGATCGATGAAGAACGCCGCCGGCAATTTCGTGAAGGCAACGCTCGACGGCGTTACCGAGGCCGCGGCCTCGTCCAAGAGCATGCCCGCCGATTTCCGGGTTTCGATCACCAATGCTCCCGGCAAAACGGCGTATCCCATTTCCAGCTTTACCTGGATGTTGATTCCAACCCAGTCCAAAGATGCGAAGAAGGGACAGATCCTAGCCGACTTCCTGAACTGGATGGTCACCGACGGGCAGAAGATGACCAGCCAACTGAGTTATGCTCCGCTGCCGGACAGCGTAGTCGAGAAGGTCAAGACAGCCATCAAGCAGATCCACTAGACTGCACCACTGGCCCGGAAAAGGAGAGTAAGCCAAAACCGGGCCAGCGGCGATTCTGAAGGGGAAGCGTCCCTCAGAAAGTTGAGAGGGCGTTCAACCTTGTCCGTTAAAGCAGTGGTCCCGCGTCATTCATGACGCGGGACCATTCCAGGTTTTACGGCAAGTAGTAGCGGAACGAGGTGAAGACCATCCCGTCCAGCCCTTCCGGCGAGAGTGCTCCTGGTGTGGCTGTGCCGCCGGTAGGAGCGGCGGTGGCGCCCGACCAGGTCTGACGCGTCACATACGAGTACTGCGTGCCGAACCGGAACCTGCCCTTGGGCCCGTTGTAGAAGGTGTACCAGAAGCCGGCCGTACCCTCTATCGCTGCCCGCGTGTCACCGGTGCAATTGGCTGGAGCAGTGGGACTGAAGCCGGTGTTCACAGTTGGCGGCAATTCGGTGTAGCAACCGTAATTGGGGGAGTAGGGCGAGCCGTAGCCGACATATACAGTTTTGCCGGTGCTCGGCGACACATACGAGCCATCGGATCGGCCGGCGTACTCCGCTCCGACGTAGGAGTAGAGGTCGAGCTTCTTGCCGTGATACTCCAGTGTGGTCAAACCCTGGAGGCCTTTGATCAGATGGATCGTTCCGTCGCCATTAATTGATAGATCGGAAAGTTGGGCTGCCCCGTAGCGTCCGACTCCGCTGCCACCAAAGCCATGTAAGCCAAAAACGATGTGCTTGTTGGCCAAGGTCCAGCGGGCGTTGGCGCCAATGCCCCCACCTTCTTTCGATGCGTTATAGGCATTGATTGCGGTGGTTGGAGCGGCAGTCAGGCTGCCGCAAGCCGCGGTCGCATAGTTCAACACGCACGGGAAGATCCGGTCCGTGAAGCGGTCCACCAAACCAAAGACCTCGTAATGCCCAAAGCCGGGATCAAAGGCAACCTTGGCGATGATGTCGGGCGAAGGATTGGCAGTGTAAGTCCCGCTCGTGTTGTAGCTTTTGCTGTCGCCCAATTCTCCTAGCAGGAAATTGTTTGCGTTTCCGTGGGTCGTGAGAGTGCCTTCCGCGTTCTCCAGAGCGACTGCGACCGAAAATTTATCGCCGAAGTCCTTGGTCAGCCGTATCCCGTACTGACGTGCGAAAGTAAAGCCGACGTTGTATCCCGCGTCGATCGTGCTGGGCCGGGCATCGTTGACTTTTCCCAGGTCGTCGCTCGGGCCAATTCCCGCCTTGCCCTCGGTCAACAGGCTCCACATCTGGCCGCCGAGAAATTTCCAGCCATTGTCAAACTTGGCTTGGCCCCACGCCTGCCGCAGGCGGAGAGTGTAGCTATTGGTCTGGGTAGGAGTCGAGGTCACACCCGCCGAGAGAAAGTCACCCGATATGTAGCTGGAGAGTTCCACATTCTTCAAACGACCCACGACAAAGAGCGTAGGCCGCGACTGCCGGGCGGAGCCGAAGAACTCCGACAGATTGCTCTGGGAAGCGCCGGGCATGGTGAGCGCATTGAAGGGAGTCGTAACGTCACCTCCCAATTCTCGCGAACGCCGCACGAATTCTGCGGCCACAAAGGCGCTGGTGGAAAAGGTGATGCCTTTGTAGTGGATCGACAGCGGGTTCTGCAGCGTTGAGTCGATGGTCTTTTGCGTTTCCTGCAACGACATCGAGGCGGTAGTCAGGTTCGTCTTGAGGTCGGCCACGTCGCCCTTCAACTCGCCAACCGTTTGTTGCTGTTGGCTGGCCTGGGTTTGAGCAGCAGCGGCCTTGTTGGCCGCGTCGGTCGCAGCGGTCTGTGCCTGCTGCCAGTTCTGCTGGTTCTGCTGCAGTTGCAGGGTCAGTTGCTGGATTTGCTGCTGCTGGGCGGCCAGGGCGTCTTTCAACCCCTGAACGTCGGCCGCCGTTACCGCCGGCTGCGCGGGCGCCGCTGCTACGGCGACGGCCTTGTGCTTCTTCCTTGGAGCCGGTGCGGTTGCGTCCGAGGTTTGTGCCCAGGCGCAGGCAGAAAGTGCCGCCAGCGCCAGGATCGTCAGAAATAGGAACTTGGTGGATTTCATAAAATGCAAATCTCTCCTTTTTGAGGTTCGGTCGAACAACAAATTGCGGGGGAGAACAGAAACTCTTCGCCATCGCAGGCCGCAGCGGCCTCCCGTTGGCAATTATTCCATAAAGTCCATCGTATTAATCGACTTTATTAACATTATGGAGATAGCAGGCGCGATGCCATCCTTTCCGGTACCTCGGAGCCCGCTAACTGCCGTGCTATTAGCAGCTTGCGGAGCCCGCTGCGAGTTCTCGGCAGGGCCGAGTGTGCACCGAATTGCAGTTTCGAAGGACGAAACATCCTCAGGTTCCGAGCCCTTTTCCTCGGGCGCTTGCCTCTGCGGCGCACGCCCCAGGGCGCAACCGCCGGCAGCCGGATTGGTATACTATTTGGGGTCGGATGCCTCGCAGGATATTGGTTTATACTGCCGCGCAACCGGTCGAAGTGCGGTTCATCATCACACATCGCACCAAGTTACCTCCCGAACAGCATAACGTTCCACTTTGGCGATATGGTTCATTAAATATGGTTCGGCAAGCTCTGAACACTCGCGCTCCCCTCCTGAACCGCGAAGCATCGTGGCTGAAATTTAATTGGCGCGTGCTCGAAGAGGCTGGGGATCTCCGCAACCCACTGTTGGAGCGCGTGAAGTTCCTGGCCATCACCGCCAGCAATCTGGACGAATTTTTTGAGGTCCGGGTGGGCGGCCTGCTGCAACAACTGGAAGATGGCCACAACTCCACTACCGCCGACGGGCTCACCATGGTGGAGGAGCGGGAACTGATCAAGAACGCGACTCACGAATTCGTCGAAGAACAATATTCCTGCTGGAACGAACGCCTGCGTCCGGAACTGGCGGAGCAGGGAATTCGGGTCCTTGGCATCGACGAACTCGACGAGGCGGCATTGGCCTTCGTTGACGACTACTGCGAGCGGGAACTTGATCCGTTGCTCACCCCGGTGACGGTGGACCCGGCGCATCCCTTTCCTCGCGTGATCAACAAGGCTCTGTGCGTGGGGTTGTTGCTGCGCCGCCGCCGCCGTTCCTCGCTGACCTATACCGGAGTCGTCACAGTTCCGCGGGCGCTGCCCCGACTGGTCCGCCTGCCATCCCAGGGAACCATCGATTTCATTTTTCTCGCCGACCTCGTCGTCCATCATGCCGTGCGCATGTATCAGGGCTACGACATCGTTTCTTCCGCCGCCTTTCGCGTCACCCGCAACAGCAACCTCTATTTGCAGGAGGAAGAATCGCGCAGCCTGCTGGAATCGGTGCGCGCCGAATTGCACAACCGGCGCAAGGGAGACGCGGTGCGGATGGAGATCGAGTCCGAGGCTGATCCCGAGATCATCGAGCGCCTAGGCACGGTGTTCGAGCTCGACCCCTGGCAGATTTTCCCGGTCAACGGCCCGGTGAACCTTTCCCGGCTGTTCAACATCTACGACGCCGCGGCGCGTCCCGACTTGAAGTACCGCCCCTATGTGCCGCGGGAGTTGCGCCTGACCGCGAAGTCCCATGATCTGTTTGAAGAAATTCGGCGTCATGACATCCTCCTGCACCATCCCTACGATTCTTACGATGCGGTGCTGTCCTTCATTCAGTCGGCCGCCGAAGACGAACGCGTGCTCTCCATTAAGCAGACGCTTTACCGCACCAGCGAGCATTCGTTGATTGTTCCATCGCTGATGGCGGCTGCGGCGCATAAAGAAGTCACCGCCGTCGTAGAACTGAAAGCGCGCTTCGATGAAGCGCCGAACATTCGCTGGGCGCGCGATCTGGAAGATGCCGGCGTGCAGGTCTTCCACGGGCTGGTCGGCCTGAAGACGCACTGCAAGCTTTCTCTGCTGCTACGGCGAGATCCCGATGGCGTAACCCGCCAGTACGCGCACCTGGGCACCGGAAACTACAACTCGACCACGGCCCGCATCTATACCGATCTCAGCTTGCTCACGGCCGACCCGGAGATTACCAGCGCGGTGCATGATGTTTTCAGTTTTCTGACTGCCTACGCCGAGCACCCGAGCTACGGCCCGCTGCTGGTTGCGCCTCTGGATTTAGCCGAAAAGTGCCTGAGCCTGATTGAGCGGGAGGCCGAGCACGCGCGTCAGGGGCGTCCGGCGCGCATCATCGCCAAGATGAATGCCCTCCTCGACAAGAATATTATCCAAGCGCTGTACCGCGCTTCGCAGGCGGGAGCGGACATTGAGCTGCTCGTGCGGGGTATGTGCGCGCTGCGGCCGGGAATTCGTGGTCTCAGCGACCGCATCCGCGTGCGCAGCATCGTGGGCCGGTTCCTGGAGCACAGCCGCATCTTTTACTTCGAGAACGGCGGCGAGCCCGAGGTCTATATTGGCAGCGCCGATTGGATGCATCGCAATCTGCACGAGCGTGTCGAAGTTCTGTTCCCGCTGAAAAACCCGCTGCTGCGCGACCGCGTGGTGCATGAGATTCTGGCCGCATACCTCGCCGACAACGTGAAAGTACGATTTCTGCAGAAGGATGGCAGCTACCTGCGCCCATGGCAATCGCCGCACGGACGCAGCAAGCGGCCGCCTCGCGGCTCGGCCGTCTTCAGTTCCCAGGATTTTCTCGTCGGATTGGCGGAAGGCACCAAGACTCCGGAAGACATTCCGGTTACCGTCCCGCGGCGCGCTTCTCGAGCGTTGATCGGTCGAGCCTTGGCCAGACGACTTGTCATAGGAAAGGAATAGTCACTCCGAAATGTTTCTCTATTTCTTGCGCCACGCCAGTGCCGGGCAGCAACTAAGTTCCGCTAAGAAGGACGTAAAGCGCGGCCTCGATAAAGACGGCATCGAGCAATGCGGATACATCGGCCGCGCCCTGGCCGCGCTGGGCGTGCAGGTGGAGATCATCGTCTCCAGCCCATTAAAGCGGTCCACGCAAACCGCTGCGCTGGTGGGAAACGAAATGGGGCACGAAGGCAAGCTGGTGATGGAGAACGCGCTCGCTCCGCAGGCCAGCTTCTCGGACTTTCAGAAGATGCTGGCCAAGTACGCCCGCCAGGACTCCATCCTGCTGGTGGGGCACAACCCGAACCTGCGCGAATTCCTGGGACGTGTGATCAGCGACAGCGGATGCGAAGCCGTGGTGGAACTGAAGAAAGGGGCCGTCGCCAAAGTGGAAATGCGGCGCAATTCGGGTTCGATGAGCTGGTGCATCACACCCCGTATTTTGCGCACGCTTCACGCCGCAGCGACAGAAAGCTCGCGGCCGAAAACTTCGCGGAAGTAGGCCCGGTCTTTTTCGATCGACCATACCTCCAGATCCAGGCTCGCCTTTCCGCGTGGCGTCAGCTTCATAGTGACCTTCCCGCTGCGTGCTGACACAGTAACCTTGCCTACCGATTGACTTCTTCCCATATTCAAGGCTCGCGCGATGCGGAGCAGTAGCGACGCTTTCTCTACATTCTCCTGCTCCTCGGGGCTTAAGCCGCTCATCGGGCCGTCTCCCGGAGTGGGGCGCGATTTCCCCAGGTAGCGCGCGATCGAACCAATGATCCGCCGCTGTTGTGGGGTGTATCCCAGAATTTCGGAGTTGGCGATGATGTAGTAAGTATGGCGGTGGTGTCCGTTACGGTTCACGTAGTCGCCGACCTCGTACAACATGGCTGCCGCCGAGAGCCATTCGCGATACTCCGCCGGAAGCTGGTGGACCGACTTCAACGAAGAAAACAGCAGCAGAGCCGCGTCGCGCACGTGCATGGCATGATGCAGGTCGACCCGGTAATGTTCCACGGCGCGCTGGATCGACTCCCAGCGCTCTGATTCAATCGCCCGCCCCGATCGCGTGCTGCGATCGTAGTCCGCCGCCATCTGGGCGAGGATGCCGTCGCGCAGCCCCAGGGCGGAGTAGCGAAAACCGGCAAGATGGCAGCGTTCCAGCAATTCGGCATACACGACCGCGCCGGCGCAAATAATTTCAGCGCGGCGGGGACCGATTCCGGGAACCTTTCGCCGCTCTTCCAACGTCATACGCGCAATCTGTTTGGCAATGCGGCGGATCATTTCGCGGGTAGCATAATTCGCCGGCCGGCTTTTCCTGGGACGTGACAGGTGGCCGGCGACGCCCACCAGCGCGGCCGCAGTACCGGAGGTGGCGATGACAGCGCCCACGCGCGCGGACTTGATCCGGTCTTGAATGCGCGCAATTTCCCGCGCCACAAATCCTTGCAACCGTTTCAGTTCGCTCTTGCGCGGCGGATCATGCTTGAGGAATTCGCCAGTCAGCCGCACCGCACCCAGCGACAAGCTCACCGTATCTCGAAGGTGTCCGTCGCGCGAAAGCGTTAGCTCACAACTACCGCCGCCGAGGTCCACCAGCAGAACGCTGTGAGCGCCCAGCCGGGCAGCCGAGACCAGGCCCAGGTGAATCAGGCGGGCCTCTTCCAGTCCGGAAATGATCTCGATTGTCCAGCCCGTAGTCGAGCGCACCCACTCCAGAAAGGCCCGCGAATTGCGGGCATCGCGCAGCGCCGCCGTGGCCACCACCCGCACCGAATCGGCGCAGCATTCCTGCATGGCGCGATGGAAACGCCGCAACACCTGCACTGTTTCCGACATGGCCTGGGGCGAAAGCAGTCCGCCACTGAAGACGCCATCCCCCAGACGAGTGACTTCGCGGTCTTCGTGGATTGCTTTTAGCCGCCCCGCGTGCAGGCGCGAAATCTTCAACCGAACCGAGTTCGATCCGATGTCGATGGCGGCAAAGGTGGGCATAGAAGCAACGAACAAATGGTAACGAACAGTCATCTCACAACCGAGGCGCGTCGCGCAACCCGAAGCACGGATACGGATGACGAGTAATGATCCTGCCACCGACATGGCTTCGAATCACTTCTTGCTGCGGGACGAACTCTTGCTTGTTGTGGCGGGGGTGCCGACGGAGGGTTTGCGCTTGCCCAACACAATCCGGGCCACTCGACTGCGCTCCACTGTCATGGACTTGCCTTTCACATTGATGTTCACGCCCGTGCCGGTCACGGAGAGAAGGTTGCCCATCAGCACCTTTCCGTCGCGCAAAACCACGGTATCGAACGTCAACGGGTTCAACTCCAGTTCGACGCTGCCGGGTAGGGCGTTCTCCGCAATTTCCACGGGCGTGCTCTCGGTGGCATAGCCCTCTTTGCTGAACTCCAGCACATGCTTGCCGGGAGCGATCGGGAGCACCTGCGGGGTGACGCCGGATTCTTGAGCATCAAGCTTGAGGCTGGCCCCGGAAGGCACGCTGGCGATGCTCATTTTGATCTTCATGGGCTCGTCGGAGGGCAGATGCTGCGGCTGCAATTCCATGCTGGCAAAGGAGCCCAAAGCATGCGCGGTGACCGGGATCTTGGCCCGTTGCCCGGCCGCCAGATTGGTGACTTCCAAATATCCTTCGCCCACCCGCTTGCCGTTCTTGTCCAGCAGGTAGAGATAGAAAGAGGCGGAAGGAATCGCTTTCGTGCTCAGGTTTTCCGCCAGGGCCTCACCCAAGTAATCGCTCTGGCCGGAGACGGAACTGATCTGGCGCAACTTGCCCAAGGTGAAACGCAACATCGTGTCGCTGCCGTTGGCCGGCCATGTCAGAACCGTATCGGCGGCGAGCGCACTTTCGACTGCCCACAGCAGGAGCACTGTAACAATCCAGATTGGCTTACGCATCGTACCCCTATCTTGCCGGGTTCGAACGGGCTGTACAACCGGAATATATCGCCCCTGCGCCTTACTGAAGTGAATGACCCAGGTGCGGCACTCCTCTCGGTGCCGGCAACATGCTTTTTGAGACACTACCCCCTCCCGCTTTTTAACCAGTTTGTAACAACCGTCTGCTAGCCTTTGACGGAATGTCTAATCAAGCCCTGCCCCGGCCGCGTTTCAACGCTCCCGAACCGGAGCACGGGCCACACGAGCGAGAATCAAAGGCTGCCCTGAGAATCGAAGCCAGAAGCGCGCCGCTGTTGCAGGGGAAGGTCAGCGAAATCCCCGACGCTTTGTTTGGTAATGCGATGCGCCTTTGCGGCGTAGCGGTGGTCGCGCTGCTCGGCCTGATCGTCTACCAACTGGTGGTGGGTTCCGAGCTCTCGTGGCACGCTTTTGGCTGGAAGTTCTTTGCGCAATCGGACTGGAATCCGGTTGAGGATTCCTACGGCGCACTGCCGTTCATCTACGGCACGCTAGTCTCTTCGCTGCTCGCGCTCGTCATTGCTATCCCCTTGTCTCTCGGCGTGGCTGTGTTCATTACCGAGATGTGCCCCACCTGGTTGCGGGGAATTCTTTCTTTTACCACCGAACTGCTGGCTGCCATCCCCAGCGTGGTCTACGGACTTTGGGCAATCTTCATTCTGGTTCCGATACTGCGCGAATATGTTCAGCCGTTTCTTGCCAAAACGCTCGGTTGGACAACCCTCTTCAGCGGCCCTCCCTACGGCATCGGCATGCTGGCCGCGGGCGTGATTCTGGCCATCATGATCATTCCCATCATCTCGTCGATCACCCGTGAAGTGCTCACCGTGGTGCCGCAGCACCAGCGGGAAGCGGCGCTGGCGCTCGGTGCAACCCGCTGGGAAATGATCCGCATGGGTGTGCTGCGCAATGCGCGGGCGGGGATCGTAGGCGCCATCATTTTGGGCCTGGGCCGCGCCCTCGGCGAAACCATGGCCGTCACCATGGTGATTGGCAACCGTCCGGAAATTGCCAAGTCGCTGTTTGCTCCCGGATACACCATGGCCAGCGTACTGGCCAACGAATTCACCGAAGCGACCGGCGATCTCTATCTGTCAGCGTTGATCGAGATTGGCTTGGCGCTGTTCTTTGTCACCATCGTGGTCAACGCGCTGGCGCGGCTCATGGTGTGGAGCGTTACTCGAGGTCAGCCGGCAAGAAGCATCGTGTAGCGAAGTTGCTTAATACGACATTGTCTGACACGAATTCCAATTCGACGCCAGCCCTGATGCCGCCCATCAGTTTGCGGCGGCGCGTGACCGACCATGTGATGACCGGCGTCGCCGTGCTCACCGTGGCCCTCGTGCTGTTGCCGCTCTTCGCCATCTTTGCCTATCTGGTTTATAAGGGCATCGGTTCCATCAATCTCGCCTTCCTGACCCAGACTCCGAAGCCGGTGGGCGAACCCGGTGGCGGCATGGCGAACGCTATTGTCGGGTCGATGGTCATTCTTGCCATCGCCAGTTTCCTGGGCGTGCCGCTGGGCATCGGCGCGGGCATTTTTCTATCGGAATACGGGCGCAACCGCTATGGCGACATCGTGCGCTTTGTCTCCGATGTGCTGAACGGCGTGCCTTCGATCGTGATCGGTATCGTGGCCTATGGGCTGGTCGTGATGCGCCAGAAACACTTTTCGGCGCTGGCCGGAGGCGTTGCCCTCGCCATCATGATGGTCCCAACCATTGCGCGCACCACCGAGCAGATGCTGCTTCTGGTGCCGCAGGCGATCCGCGAAGCCGCCTATGGTCTGGGGGTTTCCCGCTGGCGCACCACGCTCTCGATTACGCTGCGCACGGCAACGTCCGGAGTCATCACCGGCGTCATGCTGGCCTTTGCCCGCGTCGCCGGAGAAACGGCGCCGTTGCTGTTCACCGCCTTTGGAAACCAGTTCTGGAATTGGAAGTCGGACCAGCCGACCGCAGCCCTGTCCTTGCAGATTTTCACCTATGCCATCTCCCCTTTTGACGAATGGCACCGGCAGGCGTGGGCGGGCGCACTGGTGCTGATTGTCCTGATCGTCGGCGCGGTCGCCGCCGTCCGCATCGCGGTACGGCACGGAACTTTAGCAGGAGCATAGGCAGGAGCATAATCAGTTATGGGCGTCGGAATTACAGTCGAGCACCTGAATGCGTTTTACGCCAAGACGCAGGCCTTGTTCGACGTCAACATCATCGTGCAGGCCAACCACGCGACCGCGCTGATCGGCCCGTCGGGTTGCGGGAAATCCACGTTTATTCGCTGTCTGAACCGCATGCACGAAACCATTCCCGAAGCGCGGGTAGAGGGTACGGTGCGGATCGGCGACCTCAGCGTTTATAACGGAACCTCGGCCACCCAACTGCGTCGCCGCGTCGGCATGGTCTTTCAGAAGGCGAATCCGTTTCCCACCATGTCCATCTACGACAACGTGGCGGCCGGGCTCAAGCTGAACGGTTTTCGCAATCGCAAGAAATTAGATGAGGTGGTCCAGAAATCTCTCAACAGCGCCGCTCTGTGGGACGAGGTAAAAGATCATCTGCACAAGAAATCCGGCGCCAGCCTCTCGGGAGGCCAGCAGCAGCGCTTGTGCATCGCCCGCGCCCTGGCCGTCCAACCGGAGGTTCTGCTCATGGACGAACCCTGCTCGGCGCTCGACCCGATCTCCACCGGCAAGATCGAAGAACTCATTTTTCAATTAAAAGAGCAATACACCATCGTGATTGTGACGCATAATATGCAGCAGGCTGCCCGGGTGGCCGAGTTCACCGGGTTTTTCCTCCTAGGCAAGATGATTGAATTCGATAAAACGGAAAAGATATTCACCAATCCCTCCGACAAACGGACGGAAGACTACGTCACCGGCAGATTCGGATAAGAGGTTCAGATGATGCGCACGCGCTTTCAACAGCAAATGGAGGACCTTCGCGAGAGACTGCTCCGCATGGGCGGTCTCGCGGAACTGGCGGTTGATCGCGCCACTCAGGCCTATACGCAACGGGATCTCTCCCGCTGCCAACTAGTCCTCGAAAACGAGAGCCACATCAACGCGGCCGAGCGCGAGATCGATGAAATGGCCTTCGACATCCTCGCCACGCAGCAACCGGCGGCCGTGGACCTGCGCTTCATTCTCGCGGTCACCAAGATTAACGCCGACCTCGAGCGCGTTGGCGATCAGGCGGTGAACATTGCCGAGCGGGTCATGGACCTGATTGAGTTGCCGGCCGTCGAGTTGCCGGTCGATATCGCACGCATGGCCACCGCCGTCAGCGCCATGGTGCGGCGTGCCCTGGAGGCATTCGTGGAAGGCAAAGCCGAACTCGCCCAAGCCGTTCTCGAGATGGATCACGTCGTCGACCGGATGCGCGACGAAGCTTTTATCATGCTCGTGCGAAAGATGAACGAAGAGCCGCAAGTTACTCAGCAGGCATTAGATGCGCTCTTGGTCGCGCGCAATCTAGAACGCGTCGCCGACCACGCCACCAACATCTCCGAGGATGTCATCTTCTGGGTTCTGGGAGCCGACGTCCGCCACCACGCGCAGGCAGCATCGGTCGCTCCCCGCCCGGAA
>Ga0074045_10000448_pt1 | contig 40412 bp, 43 predicted proteins | sample BogForMeECP23OM2_FD_94442 | JGI IMG/M metagenome (GOLD analysis project Ga0074045, IMG submission 94442) | Bog forest soil microbial communities from Calvert Island, British Columbia, Canada - Bog Forest MetaG ECP23OM2 | ecosystem: Environmental > Terrestrial > Soil > Wetlands ...
CTGCAGGTTCTGAATGGAACTACGGAGCTACTCCAAACCTAGCCATTGAGCTCTTCGAGCCAGATTATTACGCAGTTTCAGATCGTGTCTCGATCACGGCGGCTCCAGCCGGTGTGTTTTATGGTGAGACCTTCACAATTCACTTTATTCCGACCTCCAGGAATACGCCGATTGCTCAGGTAGTGCTGATGCGACTCGGATCAGCGACTCATGCATGTGATGGCGACCAACGCTATATTAGCGTGCCGTTCACGCAGGCGGGAGCTACTCTTACAGTTACAGCGCCCCCAGACGCAACTATTGCCCCGCCGGGCTTTTATATGCTGTGGTTGCTCGATGCCAACCACTTGCCTTGCAAGCTAGCCCCGTTCGTGCGGATATCGGATCGACTCGCTCGCAAGACGTGAGCGACACTGAGGATGACCAATTAGCCTGCCCCGCCACTACCACTTCCTTACATTCTCCCGCACATAAAGCAGCTTATCTGCTATAGAGCCCAGAAGGGGCGGGGCCTTTCCGCAGGACCGAAACCTTAGGTACGATGATACTGTTCGCCCAACACGGGCGCGCTTCCAACTCCTCCAGCAGGGCCTTGGCGATCATTGAGATCGACAGTGTCGAAGCCGTGGTGAGCCGGAGGCATTATCGCACGGCAGCGGCTGGAAGGTCCGCAAAAAAGCTATTGAGCTTTTACGGCTAATGATGTCCCCGGCGGCTTGATGACCGGCGCTCTCCTGCCGAGCAATTTAAATACTTCGAGGACCGGGGGAGCGGCTAGGAAGGCGCGGGAAAGAAAGTCCGTCTTAAGCCCCGCAGCGATCGCCTCGATGGCAGCGGCCGAGGTGTTGAACGCAACTTCGGCTTCCTTATCCTTGCCGAGTCTCATTAGTAGCTTGCCGAGGGCAAGGGCTCCCATCCATTCGTCGCGCGGTACCTTGAGGTGCTGCGATAGCGTGACCGCCGCTTCGAGCATTGGAGTACTTTCCTTAAGGCGGCCGGTTGCGGCGAGGATCTCACCTTGCAGTCGCTGCGCTCGTGCCTCGTGCTTGCGCGAGTACGTTTTGCGAGCGAGTTCGAGTGATTCGGTGGCGAACTGCCTCGCCTCGTCGTGACGGCCACGGGCCAGCGCTAGCGCTCCCGGGCGTAAAGCAGGGGGATGTGCCATCGATAGCGGCTGACATCATCTAGCTCGAGCAAAGCCCACGCACTCAGGAAGAATTCCTCAGCTCGACCATAATCAGTGCGCTCTAAATGCACCAGGCCTGCTTTCAACAGCGAATGCCCGCGGGGCTCGGGCCAAGGTGAGTATCTGCGTGCTGCCTCGTCGCCCTCGAGCTGAAGCTCGAGCGACCGGTTAAGATCGTACAACTCTAAAGAGACGGCACCGACACAATTCGGAATACGTGGCAGCCAAAACGCATCACCGGCAGCTTGGGCGTAATCGTTTAGCTGCTGATACCAACTAAGGGCCTGTTCGTATTCGCCGCGCCCCAACGATAGGTTACCGAGAGAGAATAGACTCTGCCCGAAAGCGAAGCCCGAGTGCGTCTCGCGCGCGAGTTCGAGTCCTCTGTGAAGATGGCCGAGGGCCCGCTCAGATTCCCCTTGCCATTGAAGCAGCTGCCCAAGCGTCGCTGTTGTTTGGGCAAGCAGCCGCGGTTCTGTGAGAGTCTCGGCCAGGTGCACTGCGTCTTCAGCCTGCTCGATTATCTCCGGTGTCGCGCCGTCACAGATGCCTCTGACCAAAGCGCTGGCAATAGTGCTGGAAGCCTGGATTGCAACCTCGCCCAGCTCTTTGGCGAGCACACCAGACCGTTTGGAGGTGTCCAGCATTGCGTCGATTTGGTGTGCATTGAATTGCGCCAAACTCAATCCGAACAGGAATCGGCACTCACGAACGCGATCATTGCCGGAGCGGGCGCAATCAAGCGCGCGAGCATACTCATCGGTCGCTTCCTGATGCCTGCCTATAATGCTTAGTACTCCGCCGCGGTTCGCGTGGAGGTCTCCTAGAGCGCCTAAGGCAGTAACGGGGAGCTTCGCCGCTGCGTCTATCGCGCGAGCGTAATGCTCGATCGCCTCGGCGTTGGAGAAGGAGTGCGAGCACTGGTCGCCGGCGAGGCTGCTGTATTCCATGGCTCTCGACCAGTCCTCGCCGCGGCTGAAATGATAGGCCAGTTCGGCGTAGTGTTCCGCCAGCCGATCGCGATAGAGTTCCTCCACCGCAGCCCCGACTGCCCGATGCAACTCTTTGCGGCGTTGGAGTAACAAGCTGCTGTATGCAACGTCCTGGATTACGGCGTGCTTGAAGACGTAGGCAGGTTCGGAGATCATCGCTTGCTCGTAAATAATCTCCAGCGCTTTCAGCTCGCGCAGCAGCCCCTCGAGCTTGCCAGTGAGACCAGCGACGCGATCAAGCAGGCGGACAAGGAACTGCCGCCCGATAACCGAAGCAAGTTGTACCGTCCGCTTGCCGTCCTCCCCCAAGCGGTCGAGTCGGGCCATGATTATTCCCTGGATGGTCTCCGGAATGGCCAGTTCACGCAGGGCCTTGGCCATCCGGTAGTGGCCATTCTCGCGGGTAATGAAACCCAGTTCGAGCAGCGTCCTGGTTACTTCTTCAACGAAGAGCGGTACCCCTTCGGCCTTTTGCATAAGGGCGGACTTGAGTTCTTCAGGGAACAATTCGCTGCCTAGAAAGCGCGCCGCCATTTCGAGCGTCTGCTCGTTTGTCAAATGGCGTAGATTTATCGTGCTATGGAAACTCCTTGTCCCGAAGCTTGGCGAGTAATCCAGTCGATAAGTCAGGATCAGCATCAGCCGCGCGCCAACCACCGAATCCATGACGAACTCGAGATACTCCATGGTGCTTGAGTCGGCCCAGTGCATGTCTTCGATGACCAGAACGAGCGGCCGCCTCTCCGCACCGCGCAGGGCCAGTGCGCGGAGCGCATGGAAGATCCGAGTGCGCCGCGCCGCCGCATCCATCGCCACTACTGCCGGGTCTCCAGGATCGACGGCCAGGAGGTAACGGATGTACGGAATTTCTGCGTCCAAGCCGCCGAGCCTGTGCATGCCATGCTCGATCTTGGTGATTATCTCAGGCTCGCCGTCGTTTTCGTTGACGCCGAAGTTCTCACGCAGCTGATCGAGGGTTGGCAGCATCGGGATGGACGCGCCGAAAGAAACACACCGTCCCTCCAACCAGGTAACATCTTCGTTCGCAGCTGCGAGTAACCGTCGGAGCTCGAGTAGCAGTCGCGACTTGCCGATGCCGGCTTCGCCGGAGACGAATACCACCCGTCCGCTGCCTTCTTTAACGTCTGCGAAAAGCTCCGCGAATGTTGCTAGAGGGCGATCACGTCCCACCAACGGAGTGAGTCCACGCTCGACCGCGAGGTCAAGCCGGGCGCGGCGGCCCTGAGGCCCGAGCCCGATCACTTCGTAGACGTTGATCGGCGCGCCGAGGCCTTTGACCGTCATCGGCCCCAGCCCGCGCAATTCGAAATAGCCCTCGCAGAGTTGGCGCGTGTATTCACTAACCGCAATCGAACCCACCGGCGCGAGCGACTCCAGCCGCGAACCTAGATTGGCCGTATGGCCGACCAGCCGGTACTCCACCTTCCCGCTGGTCTCGACCGAATACGCCACCACTTCGCCGGTGTGGACACCGACACGGGCTTCGAGCGAACGCAATCCTTTCTCGGCGCGACGCTGCCCATCCGCACGTAACTCTCGCTGCATGTCGAGCGCGGCATAGAGCGCCCGCTGCGGATGGTCCTCATAGGCGGTCGGTGCGCCGAATAACGCGAAGATGCCGTCGCCGGTCGATCTCGCGATGTAGCCTTCATAGCGGCGCACCACCTCAGCCATAATCCGCAGCGCTGGAGCGACGATCTCGTGCGCCTCTTCCGGGTCCAGATTCTCCATCAGTGTCGTCGAGCCTTTGAGGTCAGCAAACAGCACTGTCACCGTCTTGCGCTCACCCTCAAGCGCTTCGGACGTCGCACCACCGGCGGCCGCTACGATTTCTGATTTGGGCGAAGAAAGGGTCGCGGAGGCTGCGGCTTCGTGGGAGCCGATTGCAATCCCACATTTCTTGCAGAAGCGCGCCCCAGGACTCGCCGATGTTTTGCACGCTGGGCATATCAACTCCAGGCTCGCTCCGCATTCTTCACAGAACGAGGCGTCACCGGGGTTGTCGTGGTTGCAGGAAGTACAGCGCATCGCCCCTCCTGTGGCACCGGTCACTGCCGCAACCGCTGTGCGGACAGCGAAGCAGCACGCTGCTCTTACAGTAAGCCGCGGAGCGTCCGATCGACGGTGCTCAAGATTGCCGTTATCACAATTCGCGCCAGATGGGCAGCCCGACCCGGGTGGGGTTTGTCACCAGTTACAAAAACTCTATCGGCTGTATCGTGAGGAAAGCTGATGGTGCGCCGGCGGCGGGGCCGCAAACGTGCGTTGGACACGCGCACGACCCTGAGTTTGCCCAGCAATGATCAATGAACGGTGGTCGCTCGACTTTCGTCGCGGATACGCTGAGCGATGGGCGGCGCTTCCGCATTCTGTGCATTGTCGACGACTTCAGCCGCGCATGCCCGACCCATGGTGGTCGATGCTTCACTCAGCGGCGTTCGCGTGGTGCGCGAACTCGAACAGCTTATCCGCACGCGTGACACGCCCAAGATCATTAGCGATAACGGCACCGAACTGACTAGTGTCGGCGTCCCGCGGTGGGTTCCTGGCCGGGTTGGTCCTACCCCTTTCAGTATCCCATTCGTAACTTAGTGTCGGCCGCGGTTTTTGGTTCATTTCTTAATTCACACGTTTTTCCGGCCAGCCCTCACACGCTCCTGAGGGTGGCCGAAAAACGGTCAGGTTTTGGACCCGAGGCCGGAGCGCTGTGCGCCGCGCCGGCCAGCTCCGGGTCTGCTGCTGGCCGAGCGGTGCGCGCGGCGGCCGAGCTCATCTGATGGCTGGCGGCGAACTCCTCCGGGGTGAGGTTGCCAAGGCTCGAATGGGGACGTTCGCGATTGTAGGCAACGCGCCAGCATTCGATCTTGCGGCGGGCGTCGTCGAGCGAAAGGAAGACGTGTTCGTTGAAACACTCCTCGCGCAGCCGCGCATTGAAACTCTCGATGTAGGCGTTCTGGATCGGCTTGCCCGGTGCGATGAATTGGAGTTTCACCCCATGCTCGTATGCCCACTGATCGAGGACCCGACCGCGGAGTTCCGGCCCATTATCGGCCTGAATCACCAGCGGCAACCCCCGCTCGCCGCGAAGCCGCTCCAAGACCCTGGTTACACGTTCGCCGGTCAGCGAGAAGTCGACTTCGATCGCGAGGCTCTCCCGACTCCATTCATCGAGCACGGCAAAGGCCCGGAATCGGCGACCGTTGAACAGGCTGTCATGAATGAAATCGACCGCCCACATTTGGTTTGCCGCCACTGGTTGCTCGCGCACCACGCGCAAATGACTCAGCCGTTTGCGCCGCCGCCGTCGGCGCAGTGACAGGCCTTCCTCCCGATAGAGCCGCTCGACGCGTTTGTGGTTGGCCTTAAAGCCCTCGCGGCGCAGCAGCAGATAGAGCACATCGGACAGCCCCAGCGGCGCCGTTCCTCGGCCAACTCCCGCAGCCGCTGACGTAATTGGCGATTGCGATCTTCTCCCGGCGCCCGCCGGAAACCGCGCCGCGTGATCCCGATCAGCCCACAGGCGCGACGCTGCGACAGACGATGAGTACCCATTACTTCAGCCACCATCTGACGCTTCACCGCGGGCCGTAGCCGTTTTTTGCCAGCACATCCTTCAGCGCTCGAATATCCAGCGCCTGGTCCGCGACGATCGACTTCAAGCGTCGATTCTCTGCTTCGAGCTGGCGTAGCCGCCGTATCTCGGAGATCTCCAGCCCGCCGTACTTGCTCCGCCAGGTATAAAAGGTCGCGTCTGAGATGCCGTGCCGCCGGCACAACTCGCTGATCTTTGCCCCGCCCTCGGCCTCCTTCAACACCTCGATGATCTGCTCTTCGCTAAACCGTGCGCGCTTCATGCCTGCCCTTCCTTACCGGCAGACACTAACCTATCGCTGGGATACCAGCATGGGGAAAGACCAACCTTGGCGAGCTCCTCGGGTTTCGCGGGACTGCGGACGGCGTTCCATCGCTGCACCTCTAGTGCCAGTTTCAGCCAGATCTACCGCAATGTCGTAGTGAAATACGGAATGGAGACCCGCATTAGCACCGTTGCGAATTTGAGTTGAAGCTTTAGCGGAGCCCCCGCCGCTGTCGGCGGCGGCGCTGTCTCATGCGAAGAACGAGCTGAAAATGGACGATGGCGGCCTCGGTCTTCAGATGACCGAGGTCGCCTCATCACCAACTGAAATCAATGAGCACTACCAGCGCTACCCTTTGTCAAAGACCCGCTGAAAGTGAATTGGCCCGCGCCAAAAATTCCGGTGCTTCCAGGAGGGCTGCCGGTCGCCGCGAGTGTATGACCAGTGAATTTGAGGAGGGTTGAGCCCGACGCTCCGGCAAAGGCGCCCGTCCCGCCAGTTATCGTGTAGGTTATGCTCCCACCGTTCGATCCGGTTGTGCTACTGACACACTGACTGCCAGCTTGAGCGCCTACCGCAGTGAAAAATAACTGGCCCTTCTGCCCCCACGCACCGGCGGCATCGGTTTGCACGAGATCGAATGTAGTGCCCGCAGTTCCATCAGGTGCGGTGCAAGCGACTGTGCTTGGCGATACCTCGGAGACGACCTGAAAAGTCGCCGGACCCAAATTGCTGCTTTCGGAGCCTGTTAACAAAGCTGCGGAGGCCGCGCCGTCGTAGGTAAAACTCGAATTTACGTTGGTATATGTCCCGAACCCGATGAACGGCATCGTTCCCGCAAATGCTTCGGAGGTTACAACAAAAGAGATCAACAAAGTTAACACAAATGCTAGTTGACGAATCCCGATACGCATAAAACCTCCCCTACAATCTTGGTTAGGGCGGCAGCAGTCCACCGTCAGGTGAATACCGAGCTCGAACTGATTGTCCAGCTTTTGATTAATGGTCTAATCGATAGGCGCGCCTCCTTCTCGATTGACCTATAGCATCGGCCGGCAGAAATGAGGAGCAGCCTGTTTGAGGTTCTGGAGTCGCAGGACGACACGTCATCCGCGTTCGCCTTTCTGAAAAGCACATAAAGCAGCTTATGTGCTATAAACCCCCGGATCGGAAAATAGGGGGGCCGGAAGCTTGTGCGTGCTGGCTGCCGGCGCTCGGGCGACACCCGGATTTCTCGACAAAAGTTGCTACGATGGCGGCAATGGAATCAATGTCATTGTACCGGACTCCTCCACTTCAAGTACTTGATTCACCATGACGTCCATGGGCCTGCCGCAATCTTCGATAAAGGCAAGCGCCGCCTGAAGCAGACTCCAGGTTCCTTCGCGATCGATAGCTGGCAGAATGATGAGTCCAGGGTGCAGTTCGGTGTTACCGACGAGTCGTCGAAAATCGCGCGCATTTTCGGTGACGATCACGCGGTCCTCAGCGATGCACCATGCGAGCACGCGATGGTCCGGCTCTCCGCGGCGACCCACGTACAAGGGATGGACCGCGTCGTAACGGCCTGTGGCGTTGAGCCTCGCCGCTAGTTGTGGGGACAGACATTCATCAATGAACAGCTTCACGCAGCATTGGCCCAGGGACGTCCACCCGGTCGTCCCATGAGCGGATGCGTGCGCGCATAGGTAATCGCGGTCTCGATCGCGTCGCGCGACAAATCGGGATTATCAACGAGGATATCGTCAATCGTTTCTCCGTGATCGACTCGGCCGAGCACGGAATAGACGGTCATACGTGTCCCTCGAATGACAGGGGTGCCACCCTTGATTGTGTCATCCACCACAATTAGGGCGTCGCGGGCGACGCGATATCGTTCAGCACGCTCCATGACATCTCCCACGATGCGGCCAACATCAATCTCGACCGCGGGCGTGAGCTCGACCCGAGCTGTCCGGATCTGCGCAATCCTCATCTGAGCGAGCTTGCTTATCAAGTGTTTCTTGTGGGCCCTCGTCAGGCTCAGGTCCAATTTCGAGATGAGGGCAGCGTATGCGACCGCATGGATCGGAAGCATACGTCGAGCATGGTGGCTCAAGCCTCGCGCCGTTCGCACGCGGACCTTCAACACACCATCCTCGATCGCTTTCTCAATGACGCGCTTGGGTACTCGGGAGAGTTCCGCGACTTCGCGCGGGGTCAACGTTGCGGCAACGATCATAAGTGGTTCCCTTTAAGGAACTATATTAGGGAAGGCTGCGACCGAATGCAAGGATCGACAGGCCAGGTCTCACAACGCCGGGGAATGCCTTTTTCCGGGCGGTTCCGCGGGCACTTCTCCTTGCGCTCAGTGTCGCCATCGCGCAAACCACTCCGTTTTTGCCGGGCAAACACTCGTTGTGGTGCCTGAACAAGCAGATGCTCGACGAGGTGCTCGCCTCCGATTGGTGATTTCTCCCGGCAGTCAACCAGCTAAGAGGGTATGCGTACCTTCCAGAGCTCTTCGCTGGGCCACTGCCGCGCCCACTCGAGCGTAACGAACGGATAGCGTGTTGTCGCGCCGGCATGAGGACGCAGCTCAATCAAGTCCTCGATCTCAAACCTCGATTGCCGCAGCAGCCGTATCCAGTTGCCGTGAGACGGGTGAAACTCCACCCCTAGGTCGTTCGGATATTCTACTCGGTACATCCCGAATGCCGGGCGCAGCAACCGATCGGTGGCGGGCACGCCATCCTCTTCCGGCACACACAGCGTCAACTGGAATGAATTGGTCAGAAAGACCAATTGACCGCCCGGACGTAGTAGGCGAGCGGCCTCCGGGATCCAACGCTGAGGGTCTGCCCACAGGCAGGCGCCGTATTCAGAAATTGCGAAGTCGAAGCTCGCGTCGGGATAAGCGATCGATTCGGCGTTGCCGTGGATGAGCGGAAAATCGAGGCCGTATTGCCGCTGTAAGCGCCGCGCTGTGTCAAGTTGAGCCTCGGAGTTGTCGATCCCCACGACACGAGCGCCACGCCGGGCGAGCCACGCGGAGATGTAAGCGGCGCCGCATCCCAGCTCGATAGCATCCTTGCCGGCCAACTTATCGGGCAAAGCCTGAACCTCCGCTTCTGGAAGCCCCCAGATGCCCCAGGTCGGCGCGTCTTGCGCCCAAGCGCGTTCACCCGCCTCCACGTACTGTGGCGCTAAATCATCCCAGTAGGTGCGATTTCTGGCGACATGTTCCGGTAAGTCGTTCATCGCAAGTCCAAGGTCGCTTAGATCCTCGTGTCAATATAATCAGGAGCCCATGGCGCAACATTTCTTGAACTTGCGCCCGCTGCCGCACGTGCACGGATCGTTGCGACCCGGCCTCAGCGCGCGGGCCCGAAGGTTGGCTTCCTTCGCTGCCGTGGCCTTCGTGTGCCAGCGCAGCCGCCAGTAGGCAGCGATGGCCTCCACCGATGGCCCAAGCGCTTCCAGAGCGGCTTCACATTCACCTTCCGGGTCTGCCGACGCCTCGAGTTCCTCCCAGCCTACGTCTGTGCCCAGGATAAGGATTGGCGCGAGCAATGCGCAGTCCGGCTTGTCGTCAAATAGCGGCTGCCAATCAGCGACAGTGAGGTCGACGGCCTCCATAAAGCCGACGCACCAGTCTTCGCCGATCCAGACCGTTTCCCCATTGACTTCTCTTGTGTACAGGAGCGGTTCGAAACCGGCGCCGTTCTCCCCGAACATGCGGCAGATGTCGTTAAACCGGCGCATCAGTATGGCGATAAAGCTCTCGGCCTGGGCCGAAGACTCGAAGACGGGTTCCTCTCGGCCACCCCAGATGCGCGGCAGCCATATGCTGGGCGGTACCAGCTCTGGTCCAACCGCCAGGGCCGTTAAAAAGCCATCGAGTGTGACGATGTCCATGCAGTCATCGGGCGTCGCCTCCGACATCAGGAAGACATCCAGCTCACGAATCTCTTCCTGCGTGAGTGGGGTCTTTAGAATCGCATCCATCGCTCCGGTCCGAACGCTCGTGATGCGCATCGGCGCGCCTCCAACTGCAGCTATCTGGATTACCTATTCCCGGACCAGAAAGGCTGCAAGGTTGCGCGTCAACCGTCTTGATCATTCATCCACAGTATCGCGACCAATACCCACGCCCCACCGGGATCTACTCCCTAAACCCGGCGGCGGGTTGCCGGCCTTCGCTGAAAGATCAAGACCAACCAATGAGGACGACACAGCTGAGCCTGGTTCACGCCTCGCACGCGACTTCGCCCCATAGCCATTGATTAAGTTTTGACCACCGGCGCTGGGCGCGCGAATTACTGACCGAAATTGCCAACGCCTTGCGCTGGCCCGCCAGGCTTTCAGCAGCGCCTCTTCCGACAAACCCTCGAAACTGACCCCCGGCGGAATCACCCCCGCCCACAAGTACAGCACCTCGATATTATTTAGCTTGAGCGCGCGCACCAGCTGCTTAAGCACCCGCAACCGCGGCACGCCGTGGCGCATGTGTTCGATATCGCCGATCCGTTGCTGGGTCACGGGTTCCCCGCGCCGGCCGATCACCCGCGCCGCAAGCTCCGCCTGCGTCATGCCCAGTTCCTCGCGGCGGCGGGCAATCAGCTCACCAAAGCTCTTCACCGTTGTGCTTCCTCGTGCTGGCGCGCGGCGCACCCCGAGCCGCGCGGTATTTTTTTGCTCGTCACCATCGCTCGCTTCATCACCTCCGCGCCATGCCCCACCCCACCAACCCGCGGACTGCGGCGCACATTATCGCGCCGGGGCGGGGGAAATCGTCCCCGCCCCGTCACGAAATCTGACGCCGGGTTATTTGCGCAAGCGCCGCGCCCGCCCGCAAGGGGCGGGAAAAAGCGCCCGCTCGAGCACCGCGGGCGCCGCAGGCCGGAGGACCAAACGATGATCATTCGTGGCGATGCCCGACAGCTTCCCCTGCGCCCGGCGACCGTTCAGTGCGTGGTCACCAGCCCACCGTATTTTCAGCTACGGGATTATCCCTGCGGCCCGCGCCAGCTCGGCCGCGAGGCCACGCCCGCGGCCTATGTCGCCACCTTGCGCGAGGTCTTCCGCGAGGTCCGCCGCGTGCTCCGCTCCGACGGCGTGCTGTGGCTCATCCTGGGCGATTCGTACTGGAACCCCCGCGCGCGCGATCCCGGCGTCAAGCGCAAGGATCTAATCGGCATCCCCTGGCGCGTCGCCCTCGCCCTGCAAGCCGACGGTTGGTATCTGCGCGCCGACATTATCTGGCACAAGCCCAATCCCATGCCCGACGGCGCCCGCGATCGTCCCAGTCGCGCCCACGAACACGTTTTTCTCTTAAGCAAGAGCCGGCGCTACTACTACAACGCTGACGCGATCGCCGAGCCCGCGGTCAGCGACCACCCGAGCGGTAAGCGCGGCCGCGGCCGTTCAGGTCGCGACCATGGCCAGCGCGGCGTCAACACCGGCTGGATGAACATCGGCGGCCAGCGCAATCGCCGCGATGTCTGGCCAATTGCGAGCGAGCCCACCAGCGCGGCGCACTACGCTACCTTCCCCGCCGAGCTCGCCCTGCTCTGCCTTCTTGCCGGCTCGCGGTCCGGCGATCTCGTCCTCGATCCCTTCGCCGGTTCCGGCACGGTCGCCGCCGTCGCCGAAAAAACCTCACGCCGCTGGATCGGTATCGAGCGGGCGGCGGAATATGTCACCCTCGCCTGCCAGCGGACCGCGCAGATCGGTCTGCCCTTCTGATTTGCTGCCGGGCCGCATAGCGGCCCATTATTCCGCCGGCCTTTGAGGGCGGCGGCGCGGTAATTGTTGAGGTTAGTCGCCCGGAGGGCGTTCCTTGCGGGGTGAGCCGGGTTGGGTGGGTTTGAGCCGGCTAGGGGCGGAGCCCCTATTGAGGCGGCGTGGTTGGGCGTTAAAGAGAGTTAGATCTCTGTTAAGATCGCGCGCGTGTTAAAGGCGTGTGAAATGCCGAAAACCCTTTGAATATTCAACGAAAAAGTCGCATGCCGGTTCCTAATAGGCCAAATGCTGGGTTCCTGATAGGCCAATACTTTGGTTCCTAATAGGCCAAGTCCGGGTTCCTAATAGGCCAAATCTGGTTCCTGATAGGCCAAATCTGAAAATCCCTAAGCGTTGGCTGCAATGCTTTTTGCGAGTGACCTGGCATCTCTCGTATAGAACATCATCTGGTCGGTTTCAGGATCATACCGCATCCGATAATCGGGGATCACGTCACTAACGGCGATACGCTTCGTCTCGAGCCGAAACCGCTTCAGTGGGCTCCCTGCGCCGCTCTTGCGATGAAGCATCTCCATGCCCACAACCCACCTCGCCTGGTGTCCGCAATGCTTACGCGCGACTTCGTAAAGCCGCCGTTCAAGAGCGCCTCCTAGCCTGAAATAGTCGCGGTTGAGGGTCAGCACTTCACGCGCCACCACGGCGTTGTAGAGCCATTCGGACAACGTCACTTCGACGGCGATCATGCGTTCATTCGTCGACGATTTCTCGATGATCTTCCAGTCGTCGATTAGCCCGAAGCCATGCTTGATACGCGAGCCGCCAGTACTGATATTGGTCTTGATGCTGGTCCCTTTCAGTCGATCCAGGCCCGCCTCAAGTCTCTTATAATGCTCCCCACCCACGGGTCGGTTGGTTGAAACGAGATAATCGTAAACGCGGAAGCGCGCCTTCCGGCTTTTGGCGTCCTCTCGCCCGCGGTTGAGCCCCTCGACAATCTGGCTGATCAGGTAAATCAGAATGTCCTTGTCCCAGATCGTGGCAAGCCCGTAAGCACCCGGCGCGATCGTGATGCTGTTCCCGTTGTGCTCGTAATGACGAATCCGTCGGTCGGGCTTCTTCGACAGGCTGAACATAGGATGTTCCATACTGTGCCGGTCGTCTTTGAGCGCCCAATCGAGAATATCGGCAATGAAAAAATCCCGCGTTGGGTGCCGATCCGGCAGCAGCCGTGCGTGACCACCCTGCCCTGCTTTTGCCAAATCGCCTGATGATCTTTGTTCGGCGACGGCTTTGTCCCGCAATCGGTCCAGCAGAGCATCGATCTTCTTCATCACTCCTCACCTCCTCTTCTACCCATGCGGCTCGCATTCAGGCGGACCTCTCCCTCTTCCTAGATACGCCTCACGTTCGAGGTCCCCACCGGTTCTATATTGCTTGTTAGTTCAGCGCGCGCGCTCATAGGGCCACGTTATTATCGCTACGGGCAGTTTTCATGAATTCCTGAAATACTGTATTCAGTAATTCATTCAATTTGAGGTTACGATCCAGCGCTGCTTGTTTGAAAGCTCGGACAAACTCTGGGGGCATGCGGAATTGTAGCGGAATAAGCTCCGCGGACGGGACGACGCCCCGCTGCCGCATTGCACTTTGTGTGCGGGGCTTTGCCGGTGCTAGGTCAGCGGATGTCAGCGCGACAGCTTTGGCCATTAAGCAATCCTCCTTTCACGCTTTGCTGTTTTCACTTTTTCATTAAAGCATGATTTCACGTCGCGCCATAGAGCGGCGACTTCCTGCGCCGCAGGACTATTGGGCGCAAGCTCAGGCGCCGTGCGGCCACCGGTCATAGCGACAGCATAAGGCACGCGGTCGGCAATAAACGACTGGGCGACGCGGCCATGTTCGGACAGCGCCGCAATCGTCTGTGCCGTGATACTCGCTTGGGCTTTGGCTTGGGTAATAACGAACACAAAGGGCTTTCCCGCGTCCTTAACGAGCGCGACGGTTTCCGATACGGCCCACAGATCGGCAGGGGAGGGGCGTACCGGAATTAATACGAGGTCTGCCAAGGCGAGCACCAGCGTGCTCTGATCGGAAATGGTCGGAGGCGTGTCAATGAAGCAATAGACCGCGCCACGCTCTGTTAGGTTTGCCAAGCCGCTGGCAAGACGCGCGAAGGGAACATCCGCCCGTTGCGGCGTGTCCCGCTCACGCCGCTCGTGCCACAGGCTCAACGTCGCCTGCTTGTCGGTGTCGATCAGCCAAGCTGGCCCATCGTCCACGCGCTCGACCTCCACAGCTAAATGAGCCGCAAGTGTGGTCTTGCCACTGCCACCTTTTTGGGAGGTGATAACGATTGTTTTCATGAAACCCACTTTTCATGCAGAATATAAAGCATGATTTCATGAAATATAGCCGTGCGAGCCCGGGGGATCAACCAAAGATCCAATTGTCTGCGTCAAGAGCATGGCCCAAAACAATTCCGCGGACCGCACTGCAGGATATGACGAAACGCGCGGTAGGGTAAGGTGGTGATCCAGATCTACGAGCTTGGTCAACCCGTAGCCGCGCACCCGCGCGTGCACGCGGTTACGGGCGGACGTTTACGGCTTTGCCGCATCATCACCGTCGCCGTGCACGTTGAGGATATAATCGGCAGCCCGTTGCGCCTGGGCAGCGGCGGTCACCACCATCCGCTTATCGCCTCCTCGCAATTTGCCCAACCAGCCTTGGACGTAGGCCGTCTGGTTCTCGAGAACCACCGGCGAGATGCCGGCGTCGGCACATAGAAACGCCGCGCACATTTCCGCGAGTAATTCCTCGCGGCTGTAAACCGGCGAGCCGAACGGCGTCGTTTCGGTGATCGATTCGCGATTAAGCCGGGTGCGGTGGCCTGAGGAATGGGCGAGCTCATGATCGAGGACTGCATAAAAATCGGCGGCTGTCGCGAACCGAGCGCGCGAGGGTAGGGTGATCCGATCGGTAAGCGGGCTGTAGAAGGCCTGCGACCCTCCATAGCGGATTTCGGGCGGGTTGGGCATTCCGGCGATGATCTTTTCGGCCGCTGCGATGGGGTCGTGCTGGTGCGTCTCGATTGGCGGCAGCTTGTCGAGTACCGCTTGCGGCAGTGCACACTGCTCGACGTTCCAAACGCGATAAAATCGTAAAAGAATGCGCCGGCGCGCGCTCTCGTCACCTTCGCTCTGCGCCGCGTCAGGGTCCGTCTGATCGGCGTCTTCGATTTTCCAGAACACAACGATTTCGCCGTGCTCACCCTTGCGCACCGCTCCGCCCAGCTGATTCGCCTGCTTGAAGGTAAGCCAATAAGGCGAGACATATTTGGTGGCCCCCAGCAGAAACGAATTGATGCCCCGGTAGGTCTTCTTGCTTATGAGGTTACGCGGCAGCCCAGCCGCGGCCCACGGTCGGCGCCACGGGATTATCCCGCGTTCAAGCAAATTGATGATCCGCTCGGTCACGATTTCGTACGTGTTCATTGGTTCCGCTCCTTGTGCGCGCCCGCTTCCCGGCAAGGGCAGGGCGCTTTGGGTTTTGGTCTGGTTCCCTGTGAAACCAACGTTTCCCCTGCGGGCCTTCACCCAGATCGGAGGCCTGCGGGTGGAAAGGACCCGAAGCGCCGCGCAGCGGCGCAACCAATGAGCGGCGCAAAGCATTTCAAGGCCGGTGTGACAGAGCGTCAGCGGTCCGTAGGACTGGCGCGGCGGGCTTGAGCGGAGCGGCGCAAGGCGGGGGCGGGTAGGGCGCCAGCGATGGTCTCTGGTCGCTGAATCGCGTTACCGCGTCCGCGTTGCGCACTCGAAAAAGCTGGCGCTTCGCTGATCGGTGTCGCATTCCCGGCCTCGATCAAGGATTCAACATAACGCCTTGATGTTGTTGGCGAATAAAAGACGAAACTGCTATAAAAAAAAGCGGCGTGAGCCTGCGCACTTGCACGGTGTCGTGCCGCGACCTGAAAGGGATCGAGCACGCAATTGAGGTGACGGCTGATTCGCTCTACGAAGCGGTCGCGCAAGGCTTACGGGCGTTTCGCGAAAACGAGTGGGTCGATGAGATTGGCGGAGGTCTGACGACAATCGTGGTCGTGGTCAGGCAACCGGGCGTCGAGCATAAAGTGCGGGTCCGGGAGTTCGAACAATGGCTGGAATCACAAGGTCGCACACCCGCCGAAATGAGCCTCAAGCACCGCTTACGGGAACTGGTGCGGAGACCGGGCGGGAAAGGATAATGGCACGTCGGCCGCGGGGCTCCAGATTGCTCGCAATATTGCCTGCAATATATGTTTGAGCCCGCTGGTGCGAGTTGTTTTGGATACAAACGTAGTGGTCGCCGCGTTGCCTAGTAATGCCGGGGCTTCAAGACAGCTTCTGCTCTTCGCCCTAAGAAAGCGTTTCGAGCTCTTGCTCTACGTGCCGCTGATGCTCGAGTACGAGGCAGTGCTCAAACGACCTGAACATCTGAGAGCGGCGGGCGCGACCCGCGCCAATATCGACGCGATCCTCGCGGCGCTCGCGGCCGTGGGCGTTCCTGTTACCCCGAGCTTTTCGTGGCGGCCCGAACTCACCGATCCAGCAGACGAAATGGTTTTGGAAGCTGCGGTTAACGGCCTGGCCGACGTGATTGTCACCTTCAACGTGGCGCATTTCAGGCCCGTCGCCCCCAGATTCGGCATTTGCGTGATCCGGCCGCCGGAGGCCTTGTCGATGGGGAAGTTTGAGCCATGAGAAAGAGCAATTTTGCCCTTCGCCTGCAACCATCGCTCCTGGAAGAATTGCGCGGGGTTGCCGAGGCGGAGGACACCACCCTCAATCAGTTCATCAACGTCGCTGTCGCGGAAAAACTCGCCGTCTTGCGAACCGAAGCGTATTTTCGCGAACGCGCCGCTCACGCTGATATTCCGGGAGCACTCAAACTTCGCGATCAGCTTGGTGTCGGCAAGGCCCCGCGTCCTGACGATAAGCTGACCGACCTTGCACCCAAGAGGCGCCGGACTAACCGGACGAGATCGAACAAGTGAAATTACAGCACGGCGCATAGCAGGGGAGGGGAGGGCGCCGGCGAGATCCTTGGAAAAGCTGGATCACTTTGAGAGCGGAAAAGTCATAGGGCCGAGGCTTCGTCAAATGTGCGGAAGGTTTACCCTGACCTGGGACCATTGGCGGCGTATCGTCGACGCGCTCGGCGTCGACGATGATGGTGAAGCGGCGGCCAGCTATCGACCGCGCTTCAATATTGCCCCAACGGATGAGCACTTCATCATCACTTCCGAATTCGAACGTCGCAGAGCGCGGCGGGCGGGCTGGGGATTGGTCAATCGTTGGGCGAAGGACAACCGCCGGGCGGCGATGTGCATCAACGCGAAGGCCGAAACGCTGGATCGTCTTCCTAGCTTCAGCGATGCTTTTCAGCAGCGGCGTTGCGTAGTACCAGCTAATGGCTTTTTCGAATGGGTCGGACCGAAAACCAAGCGGCAGCCGCTCTGGATTCACCCGCGTAGCGGTGGCCTGCTCCTTTTCGCGGGTCTGTATGAGTCCTGGTATCCGGCCAAAGATCGTCCCGAGGTAACGTTCACGATCGTGACGTGCGCTGCGAATGCCATGATCGCCGCAATTCACGATCTCATGCCGGTAGTGCTCGACGAGCGCGCAGCAGACGATTGGATGAACCCCCGCGAACGGGACCCGCTGTCACTGAAACGGCTGCTCGTGCCAGCGCCTAACGACCTCCTCGCTATGCGGCCGGCTTCACCGCTGGTGAACAGCGTCAAAAACGAGGGTCCTGCGCTGCTCGAGGTCGGCGAGGGTTCGACGCCGGACTTATTCGAGTCAACAAGAGGGTGAGCGATCTAATTCCTCTGAAACCGGGGAATTGGGATTGGTAGGTGTTGAGACCCAGGTCTTTCGCAGCGTTCCTTTAGGGCTCGCAGAGATTCGGACGCTCAAGGTGCAAAACGCTGCTCGCTCCTACGCAAGCGACTGCGATCTACTGCGACTCGGTCTCCAAGCATACGCGCTCGGCATCGCCTATGAGTTCGATCCTTACTTCGGTCTTTCGATCTCGCGCGTGGAGCCGCTGCCCTATCAGCTCGAGGCAGTTTACGATTATCTGCTCAAGCTGGCACGCGTCCGTTTTCTGCTTGCCGACGATGCCGGCGCCGGCAAGACGATTATGGCCGGTCTGCTCCTGCGCGAGCTAAGGCCTTGCCTGGACGGGATAGGGTCTAACGGACTCGCGGCTTACAGCTCCATTGGGTCGCGAAAAACCTCGCGAAAGATTCGCGATCGGTGTTCCAGCAAAAGCTGATCTAGCGCCGCCTTGACGACCGCATCGGTCACGGTGAAGCCGGGTCTGAAGGCCTCGGGCATCGGGCACTGTTCCTTCGGCAAGGGGTCCAGCAGATTGGCGAAGGCGACCCAGTAGATATCGAGCGCACTTAAGGAGTCGCCGATAAAATAACGCATGCCACGCGCATACTGCGACTTGAGCTGCGCAGCGAGCGCCTTTAGCGATCCTGCGGTACGTTCGCCGGCGGCTTTGGCGTCGGCTTCGTTGTAGCCATACTTGCCGCTCATCCGGCTGACTCCCTCGGGCGCGTTTCCGGACGCCATCATTGGCGCAAAGAGCTGCAATCTCCGATTCCAGCCGATACCCATTTCGCCACAGATTTCATGCGACAGGCCGATCATCAACGCGCGCTGCGCAGCGTCAACGGGAAGCAGCGACGGCTTAGGGGCGAGTCGTTCGGCGAGATACAGAATATCAATCCACCGGTGGATGGGCTTTTCCTTAGCCCACACGACGATGGGTCCGCTCGCCTCGCCACTCCAGGCAACGATGTTTGCGTTGGCTTCTCCGGGCTGCCATGGCGCTGCGACGTACTCGAGGCCCTTGACTTCGAAAATGGTCTTCGCGGCCTGTCCCCACGGACTCGGCATGCCTTTGACCAGCACGATCCGCAGACCGGGATGATCGATGATTTCCTCGAAGCTGCGATATTGCAGCATGGCATTCTCCTTAGTCTCTTATTCCAGAAGACGAGTTCTAGCGCGTGACCAGCTTCTGAGCCATCTTCAACACCTCTTCGGTAGGCTCTTTCAATACCAACGGCTCCGGCACCGCAATACCGCGCTGACAGGCCGGGCGCGCTTCCAGCCGATCGATCCACGCTTTCAGATTGGTGAGGCCCTCAATGTTGACGCCGCTCCACTGGTAGATGCGCACCCAGCACCAGTTAGCGATATCGGCGATGCTGTATTCGTCGCAAAGGAATTCGCGGCCCTTAAGTTGACCTTCGAGCACTTCGAAGAGCCGGCGGCATTCGTTGTGATAACGCTCGATCGCCGATGGGAGCTTTTCGGGAAAATAGCGATAGAAGACGTTGGCCTGCCCCATCATCGGTCCGATGCCCGCCATCTGGAACATCAGCCATTGCGTCACCCGCGACTCGCCCTTTTCATCCTTGGGCAACAGCTTGCCGGTCTTACGAGCGAGGTACAGCAGGATGGCGCCAGTCTCAAATACGACGAAGTCGTCATTGGCACGGTCAATGATCGCCGGGATGCGGCCGTTGGGACAGATAGCCAGGAACTCGGGCTTTTTCTGATCGCCTTTGCCCAAGTCGATCTTATGGACGTTGTACGGCAGCCCTACCTCTTCGAGGAATACGGACACTTTCCAGCCATTCGGCGTTGATGCCGTGTAAAGGTCAATCTGGGGCGAACTCATCGGTGATCTCCCTCCTCGGGCGTATTGGTGTGGAGCCAATCTCTTGGTTGTGCGTACCAGCCGACCATAACGATTCTGGAACGACCGGTCAAGAAAGAAGCCACAAGTTTCTAGACTCGTGGCAATAAGTTCGCAGGCTGCTATCTTCGCAGGCCCAAAGAAACGATGGCCAGCGGATAATGATCGTTCAAAATTAATGAATTTGACTGAGAATTTCTCGAATGCGCGATGGCGCTTTTTATGGACCCATAGCTACCCAGGCAACGTCAACTCAGGATATCGCGAAATTGCCCAGGTAAAAACGCGCCGCAGCATTAATAACGACCAAACGACCTGAGGCGACAGAGAAAAGATGTTTCTGGCTACATTCGAACACTCATGTGCTAATCGAGGTTCCCTTCGCGTAGGTCTGGTGTGGCTGGCCACACGTTCATCGCAACTTTGGCCATACTCTTGAGCATCGCGGGACCGCCGCCGGCGCGACTCACGACGTTGAGCCCCTGCGCGACGCAGAGAAAAAAGCGTGCGAGCGCGCGGGGGTCTTCGTTTAGACCGAGTAGCTTGAGGTCGGAGGCGCGGCACAAAGTCTCATAGATCGCATCTTCTTGCGATTTTATATCGCGCTCGATCCCTTGAGTGATCGCGCCGCCGATCCGTCGACATTCGACCGCGGAGTTGGTGATCAAACACCCGGCCGGTGATTTGCCGTCGCTGTTGCGCTTGATAATCGAATCAAACATCCGCTTGATCGCGTCGCGCGGATTGCCGCGGGCAAGATCAGTGAAAAGCGGTGAGCCGACCTTTTCCATGTATCGGTCGACAGCAGCGAGAAAGAGTTGGCGCTTGTCGCCGAAGGTGCCGTACAAGCTTCCGCGGTTGATACCGGTAGCCTTGAGCAGATCGTCGATGGAAGTGGCCTCATAGCCGCGCTCCCAAAATACGGTCATCGCGCGATCGAGAACCTCTTCTTTATTGAAGCGCTTTACGCCTGCCATACTTGTTTCGCCGTCCCGAGATCCCGGCCGATGCCGTCTGATGCTAGAGGGAATGTCAGCGGATCGGCAATACCGGCTCTCTTGACTGATCGTTCCAGAATAGCATAACATCCAGCGTAGCCCTGAGGCAAAGGCAGGGTAAACGAGGTGCCAACGTTATGGAAGCACAGGCCAAAGCCAACATACTGCACGACATCGTTCGCAAGATGGGCGCGGGGGGAGCCGAGATTACCACAGAAGGCTGGCTCGACTTCGTCGAGGCGCAGAATGACGGGTTCAAGACTGGTCTCGCGATCGGTGAAAAGATCCCTGACTTCACTTTGCCCGATCAACGTGGCGCGATGCGCTCGTGGCGCGATCTGACGGGACCGAGCGGGCTGCTGCTGGTCTTTAGCCGCAGCGCCGGTTGGTGACCCTACTGCCGCGACCAGCTCGTCGAGCTGCAACTATCACTCTCACGGTTGAAGGCACAGGGCATCAACGCTGCGAGCATCACCTATGATGCGCGCGAGGTGTTGAGCGCTTTCAGCAGTGCTTACAAGATCGAATATCCGATGCTCTCAGATGTCGGCAGTAAAGTGATTCGCGCTTTCGGGATTTTCAACACTAATATCCCGCCTGACCACGCGTTTTACGGCGTCCCGTGGCCGGGAGAATATCTCGTGGCTCCCGATGGCACCGTGCGGGATAAGGTCTTTCTGCCCAGCTATGAGCATCGCGCGTCGGCCACGGAAGTAATCTTCCGTAACTGCGGGGTCGACAATACTGGCCACGGTGTCGAGATCAAAACCACGGTGGTCGATGCGTCCGTTACGTTGTCGAGTGATAGATGCTTCGCGGGGCAGGAGCTCGGTATCGCGCTTGACCTGAACGTTAAGCCCGGATGGCATCTCTACGGGAAGCCGTTGCCGAGCAACTATCGACCGACGGAATTAGTGCTGTCCGGTCCGCTGGTCGATCATCTCACGCTCGAATTGCCGGCACCGCAAACCAAGTTGATGAAGGCGCTTGACGAGACGCTGCCGATTTATGAGGGCAAGGTACGTGCCGTAGGCAAGCTTGCAATCAAGTGGAGCCCGCCGATACCTGCGCCGTTCTTGCTGAAGATCGGTCCGGCGATCGAAGCAGACGCCCATAAGATAGCGGGCGCCCTGCGCTATCAGGCTTGTAGTGAAACCGTCTGCGAAGCGCCCGAGGAAATTCGCTTCGAGCTGCCGCTGACGATTGAGAAGGGAGTCCCGTCCGCACCGAAACCGGGCTGAACCGATGGTTGGCGCACACGACTCATTCCGTGTGCGCCAACTGCGTAATCGTGGCGGGCGCGAAGGATTTACAGACAGGAGTAGGGTTTGTCTCGAATAATTTGCGCACTGTCACTGGTGTTCGCGCTGGTCCATCCATACGGCGCGTTCGCTCACGGGTCGAATTCGACACCCGCCAATCAAGTCGCCGGTATCACTCCCACAGAAGCGGTCGGAACCACAGTCACCGCGCACAACTGGCAGAAATATCGCGATTACATGCCGGACGGCATGATTGCCCTCTTTGAGGGCAAGTATTTTTGGAAAATGCCGTCCGATATTGAGATGGAGATTGGGCCGACGGTGATTAATCCGCTGCCCAAGCCATATCTCGAGGCGACAGAACAATTCGCTGGCCAAGTTAGGCTCGTCGAGCTACCCAACGGCGGTTTGACCTTGTCGAACTATCAGGGCGGGATTCCATTTCCGAATCCCGCCGAGCCGCATCGCGGATGGAAAGTGCTTGCCGACCTGTGGTTTCGCTATCTGCCCCATCTTACGGTCAATACCAACGGTGTGGTCTGCACGATGGACAGCAGCAACAGCGTCAGTTGCAAAGCGGGCGAAAAGGTCTATCGCCAGCTCGCGTTCAACACCGACCCCGGTGTTCCTTCGGAGATTCCCGGAACGGAAGGCAAGTACTTCACCCAACATGAGATGGTGAAAGAACCTGAGCAGGAGCGTTACACGACGGTTCTTACCACTTCCTACAAGGACCTGACGCGGCAGGAAGAGGTTTATGTCTTCATTCCCTCGTTGCGGCGCTATCAGCCGATGTCGCCGAACGCGCGATGCAGCGCTGATCTTGGCACTGACGAAACGCCCGATGATCGACGCTACGGCTTCAATACCAATCTGACGCGCATCAATGCCAAGTTCCTTGGTGAGAAGAAAATTCTCGCCTTGGTTGATTATACTATGCCGTCCGGTCGGTTTCCCGCGAATTACTATATGCCGCTTGGATGGCCGATGCGTAACTGGGGTAAATGGCAACTTCGTGATGTTTATGTCGTGAGTGTAACTAAGCCCGGGGAAGGCGCTGGTCAGTGTCTTGGCAAGAAAGTTGTATATATCGACAAGGCGTCTTTTGCACCGTTGTGGGAAGAACTTTACGACCAGAAACTTGAGCCGTGGCGTTTCGTGGGCATCTTTCCGCGCACGATGAACGTACCGAATCTGGGACCGCAGCTGACCTCGAATTCGATGGTGTATGGTTTTTGGGACGTGAAATACTCCCACGCGACCGTCTTCGCCGAGCCCGGCGATGGTGCTCCATACTACATAAATGAACAGGCTCCCAAGGAGTATCTCGACATCGAACGCTACACGACTCCGGGCGGCCTCAGCATGATCATGCGATGATATCAGTCTGTTCATAGGCTGAGCCGTTATTGGCAAGCGGAAGCCAGTATGGGAATAGCAATCGGACTCGATGTTTATGGCACGCTGGTCGATCCGCTCGGGATGGCGGTGCAGCTGCGGGAGTTCGTCGGCGATAGTGCTGACGAACTCGCAGCGCATTGGCGCGCCAAGCAACTCGAATATACTGTCCGTCGCACCGCGATGGGTGCGTATGAGAATTTCGATGTATGCACGGCGCAGGCACTGCGCTTCGTGCTGAGCAACGCGCAAATCAGTCTCATGAGCGAGGAGCAACAGCGGCTGGTCGATCAGTATCAGACCCTCGAAGCCTACCCCGACGCCATCGCGGGACTGAGAGATCTGAAAGAAAAAGGATTTGCTCTCGTCGCGTTTTCTAATGGCGTTGGCGCGACGCTGCGTCGGTTACTCGATCACGCGGGGCTGATGCCCTTACTCGAAGGCATCATCAGTGTCGATGAGCTGAAGACTTTCAAGCCCGATCCGCGCGTGTATGCGTATCTGGCGGATTGCCTCAAGCGCCCGAAGCATGAAACGTGGCTGATATCGAGTAATTCATTCGATGTAATCGGCGCCAAATCCGCCGGTCTCAAGGCGGCCTGGATTCGTCGGAATCCTAGCGCCACGTTTGACTCCTGGGGTGTCGAGCCTGATTTGATTTCGCGGGATCTAATGGAACTGGCTGCGAACCTCAGATAGAGTGGGGCACCTTTGACCCTGACCGGTCTTTTGGACCAACTGAAGTGAGAGCGTTTCATATGGCATTTGAGACTAAGAAAGTCGAGTAATCTGGTGGGAGGTGCCGGCGGACGGTAGCCGAGGGTGTACGTCGTCAAAACATGTTGGACAAGTTGGGCGTGGAAATAAGAGAGGGTTGAGCCCATCGGGTTGAAGTTCAGGCGACCGCCTGTTGATGCAGCCGCCGCCGCAGTTCGATTCGTCTTCAGTTTGATTGTGTGCCTCCTGTTGAGAATGGTTTGGGCGGCCAAAGTAGATATCGGCCGGGGTCAGGTTGTTCAGACTCTCGTGGTAGCGGGAGTTGTTGTAGTAAGCGACGAACTCAGCGAGGCGGGCTTCGAGCTGGCCCTGCAGGTAGTAGTTCTCCAACAGGATCTGGTTTTTCAGCGAGCGGTGGTAGCGCTCGATCTTGTCCTGGGTCATGGGGTGATAAGGTTTGCCCCGCGTGTGATCCATCGCATGCTCTGCCAACCAGGAAGCCAGTTGGCCGGAGAGGTAGGAGGGTCCGTTGTCGCTGAGCAACCGCGGTCGATGCCGGACGCGAACGCGCTCCAACCCGGAACTGCGCAAGGCGAGTGTCAGGGTATCGGCGACATCGGTGGCGGTCATACTGGGACACAGCTTCCAGGCCAGGATGTAGCGCGAGAAATCGTCGAGCACGGTCGACAGGTAGAACCAGCCCCAGCCGATCACGCGCAGGTACGTGAAATCGGTTTGCCACAACTGATTAATCGCGGTGGTCGGCTGCGCGAAGTGATCGGCGGCCTTCAGCAGCCGGTAGACCGAAGCTTCGGAAACGAAGTACTGCTGCCGATCAACGCACGCGGTGGCCAGTTCGCGGGGCGACAGCTCCGGCTGTTTGAGGGCCAGCTCAACCACTGCCTCAGCCACCGGCGCGGGGATTTTGTTCCAGACGCGGCGCGGCGCCGACTGGCCATCTTCCAGGGCCCCGGCGCCGCGCGCCTGATAACGTTCGTACCAGAGGTAGAAAGTGGCACGCGGGATACCGAGCTGGGCCAGCGTGCGCCGCACGGACAGCGATGATTGCTCGATCAACCGGATGATTTTCAGCTTCTCGGCCGCGCTGTACCTCATGTATCGGACGCCCCATCGGCAAGTACGCTTTTTTTGAGCAGGCGGTTCTCCAGCAGCACCTCGGCCAGCAATTCCTTGAGCTGACGCGCCTGCACCTGAATCGCCTTGACCTCGACGGGGGGACATGGCGGATGGCACGGCGAAAAACCTGGTGGCGGTGAATCACGGAGCGCTGAACCTGGCACAACACGGCCAGCTCGCCGAGGTCCCGCCCGAGCTCGAATGGCTCGCCAACCTCACCAACCCCAAAACCCGCCACGGAGCGAAGCACGGGCAAATCCCCCACGGCGAGCCGATCCCACGAATCTACCGCGCACGTTAATTAAGAACCCGGGCGAGGCTGGCTTGAATCACCAGCACGAGCTCGTTTGCGATCGCGTTTAGTGGCGCGACGCTCTTTTGCGCGCGGCTCAAAATCATTCCCCCTTCGAGCGAAGCAAGAAACAGAGTCGCAATGCTTTTCGCACGCGTTTCGGTCAGTCCTGCGTGTCTTAAGTGTTGAACGAATACCCTTAGCCAGGTCTGGAAACCGGCCTCGCAGGCTTCGCGAATAGGTTCGCGATCGTTAGCGACGTCCAGGGTGACGGCAGCAATCGGGCATCCATCGCGAAAGTCGGACTCCGCCAGGGACTTCACCGTGAACAGAAGAAACTTGCGGAGCGCCTTCAGCGGATCGCTGCTCGAGCTGAGAAGCGCTGACATCCGTTGCTCCAATTGGGCAGCAAAGTGGCCCAGGGTTTCGATTGCGAGCTGGTCTTTGCCACCCGGAAAGTAGTGATACAGGGAACCCTTGGGCGTACGGCTGCGCTTTAAGACTTCGTCAAGGCCGGTGGCGTGAAATCCCTGGCAACGAAAGAGTTGACCGGCTGTGTCAAGCAACCGTGTACGCGTGGTGGCTGTTTTAGTCGAGCGTTTCTGCATCGCGCCTCTTGACCAATAGACCAGTCTATATAATATAGGAGCATCGCTGAATAGAGCAACTTAGCCTAACGGAAGGTCTCGGCCAATCCTCGTTCTCGTGAGTCAGACCCTGTTCGACATGAGGAAAAGTGGCAGAATCTTCCCCAACACTTCGGAGAGAAGGCTCAGGAACGATGGCGCTCGAAGTTTATTGAGCAGCGGAAGTCCATTTGCGTGGCGGGTGTTGTTGACGCTCGAAGCGAAGCGACTCGCGTACCAGTCGAAGTTGCTGACGTTCTCGAAGGGAGCAAGAAAGACATGCTCAATCCCGATGCGATCGCCGAGACATATTTGCACCTTGCGCACCAGGATCGCAGTGCGTGCACAATGGAATTCCACGACATCGCCGAAAGTCCCACGGAAAAACGCGTGACGGAACTGCTGGAACTGTTCTATCCCGTGCATTACAAAACCGTCATCGCGTTTGAACACGCGATGCGCAACGGGAAACTGACGCGCACGCAGACCGCCATCATGTGGCTGATTCACTCGGAAGGAATTGGCGGACGCCAGATGCGCCGCAAGGCGATTGAACGCTCACTGCAGACCTGGTTCGAGGTCAGCAGCCCGGCGATTACGAAAGCCCTGCGCGGGATGTCCCGGCCGCCTCTGAGTCTCCTCAAGATCGTCGAGGATCCGGATTCCGCCCGGGAAAAACAGGTCCTGCTGAAGGCGAAGGGCGAGAAGTTCGTCGAGATGATAGTCGCCGAGGGGCGTCGTCTGCTCCGCCGCATGGTGGAGAAGCTGACGGAGGCGGAAGTCGACGGTGGAATCGTCTACCTGCGCAAAGCCACCGACGCTTTTGAGTCGGGCCTGCAGGAGCATTCCGCCGAAAAGGCCTCCAATGGCAACCCCCAGCCCGGCTGACCACACCTGGTTGCCGAGGCCATGAGCCGCAAGGGAGTCCCGCGCTACTTCGGGGCCACCCCCCCCGGGCGGTCAAAAGGAGGAGCGGCAGTGCCCGTACAGCTACTATCCACAGATCTAAACTAAGCTCTGATGACGAATCTAACCGTCAAACGGGCCCGTCTTCTGAGTTTTAGTAGGGACAATCCTGTTTTAGTTGTTCGCGGAGATGCTGGCTTGAATCATTTCTGCAAGTTCGCTGGTGATGGTGTTTATCGGCTCCACGCTCTTTTGCGCGCGACTCAAAATTAGTCCGCCCTCAAGCGACGCAAGAACTAGCGTGGCGATGCTTTTTGCACTTACTTCGCTAAGTCCCGCGCGTTTTAAATGTTGAACCATTACCTCGAGCCATGTTTGGAAGCCCTGTCTGCAAGCCTCGCGAATCGAGGGTCGATCGCTAGCGACTTCGAGCGTGACGGCCGCAATCGGACATCCATCTCGGAAGTCGGACGCTAGCAGATTCTCCGCCGTGCGCTCAAAGAATGTCTGTAGCATCTTCAACGGATCGCTCTGAGAGCTGAAAATCGCGGACATCCTTTGCCCCTCTTCGCCGGCCACGTATTGCACAGTTTCGATTGCCAACTGGTCTTTGCCGCCGGGGAAATAATGGTACAGAGAACCCTTCGGCGTGCGGCTACGTCGCAAGATTTGGTCAAGTCCGGTGGCATGGAATCCATGCGAACGGAACAGTTTGCTGGCCGTGTCGAGAAGCCGCGTGCGAGTTTTTCGATTTTTGGTGGATCGTTTTGTCATCTTTCTCTGGACGCCTCCCGTCTCTTGACAAATAGACCGGTCTAGATAAGATTTATGAAAATCACTATGGCGACTGTAATGCAAGGGTCGGGAACGTTCCACATCGGCTTGGACGGTATGGCGATCGTGCTTCGCCTCAGACCATTTGCTTTTCGGGGATGCCCGCGAAAAGGAGTCTGAATACGAGCAAACCATCGAAAACCGCGGCAATGATGACTCTAGTGCTGGCCGGTATCGCCGCAGCCGGGACGACTTGGTGGCTGGTGAGTCGGGACCGACCGCGGCGCGACCTGGTGCTCTACGGAAACGTGGATCTGCGGCAGGTCGAGCTCGCTTTCAATGACAGCGAGCGGATCTCCGCAGTTCTCGTACAGGAAGGCGACCGGGTAAAGCGCGGCCAAGTTCTGGCACGCCTGGATACGGGCCGTCTGGAGCCGCAGGTCGCACAGGCCGAGGCATCAGCCGCGGCACAGCGTGAGGCCGTCGAAAGACTGCACAATGGCAGCCGCCCGCAAGAGATCGCAGAGGCTCGGGCGAATGTCGAGTCGGCCCAGGCGGACGCCATCAACGCGCACGGGCAATACGTGCGGCGCAAGACGCTCGCGGCGAATTTGATTGTGAGCCGGCAGGACCTCGAGAACGCGAAGGCGGCGCTTGACGTCGCCGAAGCCAAGTTGGCTGTTAGTCAGAAGACGCTGGACCTGGCTATTGCAGGACCCCGCAAGGAAGACATCGGTCAGGCCGAGGCCGAGTTGCGGGCTGACGAGGCGCAGGCAGCTTTCTTGCGCCAAGAGCTCGCCGATGCCCAGCTCGTCGCCCCCGTGGATGCCGTCGTCCGTACGCGCCTTATGGAGCCGGGGGAGATGGCCTCGCCGCAAAAGCCCGTATTCTCGCTGGCGGTCACTGATCCGAAATGGGTTCGGGCCTATATCGCGGAGCCGGATGTCGGCAAGCTGAGAACGGGAATGGCCGCGTCGGTCGCGCTCGACAGCTTCCCGCATAGACGCTTCAACGGGTGGGTGGGATTTATATCTCCCGTTGCCGAATTCACGCCGAAGACGGTGGAGACAACAGAGCTGCGAACGAGCCTCGTCTACGAGGTTAGGGTTTTCGTCAAGGATCCGTCCGACCAACTCCACCTCGGTTCGCCCGCCAGCGTGCACCTGCCAACGAATGATGGCAACCCGCCGTATTCCTCCGGAATAGCAACCATTGCGAGAGTCCAACAGTGAGTATTGCCGGGCTGACGGGGAATGCTGTTACCGGCGACAAGATCCATAAGACATTTACCAGCGATAAAGGCGTAAAAACGCACGCGCTTGTTAACGTGTCACTCGAGGTCCGGCGCGGCGCGCTCACCGCGCTGGTCGGACCGGATGGAGCGGGGAAGACCACGCTCATGCGTCTGACAGCCGGATTGATGACCGCCGATTCCGGTGACTTGAGTGTTCTCGGCATCGACGTTGCCGCCAATCCGCAACAAGTCCAGTCGCGCATAGGCTATATGCCTCAGAGATTCGGGTTGTACCAGGATCTCAGCGTCCAGGAAAATCTCGACCTCTACGCCGATCTGCATGGAATCGGAGCCGACGAGCGGCGCGACTCTTACCCGCGATTGATGGAAATGACGGCGCTTGGCCCTTTTGTCCAGCGTCAAGCCGGCCGGCTGTCGGGCGGCATGAAGCAGAAGCTCGGCCTCGCTTGCACCCTTATTTGCTCGCCGGAACTCTTGCTTCTCGATGAACCCACGGTCGGTGTTGATCCGCTTTCCCGGCGCGAATTGTGGGCAATTATCCTGCAGCTCGTTAAGAACGAGGGCCTCACGGTGCTGCTTAGCACTTCGTATCTAGACGAGGCCGAGCGGTGCGGGCACGTCGTCGTCCTGCACGAAGGAAAGGTGCTGTCCCAGGGTCGGCCGGACGAAGTGAGCGAGCTGGCGACAGGTCGCGTATTTCTTGCCGACCCGCCCTCGGGGAGGACGCCCCGAGGGATGCAGGCGCGAATGCTGGACCATCCCGAGGTGATCGATGCTGTGCCGGAAGGCGGCCACGTGCGCGTGGTGCTGGCGGTCGAACCGAGGGGCGCTACCTTCGATGGTGTTTCGCTGACGCCAGCGCGCGCACGTTTCGAGGATGGCTTCATGCTTCTCTTGCGGCGGATCACGCCGATTCGGCCCACTGTCGCAATGACGCTTGAGCGCCCCCCGGCGGTCGACGGCGACCCAATGGTTGTCGTGGTCAACGATCTGGTCCGCCAGTTCGGTGCTTTCACCGCCGTTGATCATGTGAGCTTCACGGTTCGGCGCGGCGAAATGTTTGGTCTGCTCGGGCCGAACGGGGCAGGCAAAACGACGACCTTCCGCATGCTCTGCGGTCTGCTCCCGCCAACGCATGGCACGCTGCGCGTAGCTGGCGTCGATCTTCACAGCGCGCGGGCTGCCGCCCGCCAGCAGCTCGGTTATGTCGCCCAGAAATTTGCGCTCTATGGCGATCTGTCGGTCGTCGAGAATCTCGAGTTCTTTGCCAGCGCCTATGGGCTGCGCGGCGAACAGCGGCGTAACCGCATCGCTTGGGCGCTGGAACAATTCGAGCTCGAACCACTCATGCGCCAGCCGAGCGGCCTGCTTCCCGGGGGCTACAAGCAGCGGCTCGCAATGGCGGCAGCGCTGCTGCACGAGCCCGGGATCTTATTCCTTGACGAGCCGACCAGCGGCGCCGATCCGCTCGCCCGCCGCGAATTCTGGCGACGCATCACCTCGCTTGCGGAGCAAGGTGTCACCGTAATCGTCACTACACATTTCATGGAGGAGGCGGAGTATTGCGATCACGTCGCCATCCTCGATCACGGCAGGATTCTGGCCCACGGCACGCCGGCCGAAATTCGCCGCTATGCGCCTGCTGAGGAGGGACGTGACTCGCGGATGGAGGACGCCTTCATCGCTATCGTCGCGGCGGGCCGCGAGGCTGAGGCCAGCCTTCCTCCGGTACAGAGAAAAATCGTAGAACGACGCCCGTTTACGATCGACCGCGCTAATGACTTGGCTGCCAAGGCTTGGCGAATTTGGGCGCTGGTCAAAAAGGAGGTGCGTCAAATCCTCCGCGATCCGAGCAGCATCGCCGTCGGGGTGGTGATGCCCGTGTTGCTGATCCTGCTGTTCGGCTATGGCCTGACGCTCGATGTGAAAAACGTCCCGGTCGCCGTGGTACTTGAGGACACCTCTCCGGATGCGATCGAACTAGCATCGACCTTCCAGCTGTCCCCGTATTTTCGCGCGCAGCTCATGACCTCGATGGCCCAGGCCGAGGATCTCATTCTCGCAAGCCAAGTCGACGGCATCATCCGCATCCGCCCCGACTTCTCGCGGCGGATGAGGAGCGGAGATGCCGAAGTCCAGGTCCTGGCTCACGGCCGGGACGCCAATCGCGCCAGGATCATTCAGGGCTATGCTGAAGGGGCAGTCGGCCAATGGAATGCGCGGCGGGTAGCCGAAGGACAAAACGTTTCGAGCGGCCCGGTAGTCGTGCAGGACCGCCTTTGGTTCAACGAGGCCAATGAGAGCCGTTACTTTCTCGTTCCCGGTCTGGTCGTGCTCGTCATGACGGTTCTGGGCGCCTTGCTGACGGCGCTGGTCGTTGCGCGTGAATGGGAGCAGGGCACCTTTGAAGCACTGTTCGTTACGCCCGTTCGAGCGGGTGAAATCCTGCTTAGCAAGGTGCTTCCCTACCTGGGATTGGGCATCTTCGGACTTGTACTGTGTATGTTTGCCGCCAAATTTCTCTTCCAGGTTCCGTTTCTTGGATCGCTATGGGTGTTAAGCCTCGGCTCGCTACTCTACCTCCTCGTCGCACTGGGTATGGGGATACTGATCTCTTCGACAGTGAAGGCTCAGTTTGTCGCCAGTCTCATAGTTGTGGTGGCAGCATTTGTCCCAGCGCTGATGCTTTCAGGATTCCTCTTTGAATTAAACAATCTGCCACTAGCGGTTCGGGTTCTCTCCTACGTCTTTCCCGCGCGGTACTTCGTCGCGCTGCTCCAGACCGTGTTGCTGGCGGGCGATGTCTGGTCCATCATTCTGCCGAATCTGGCGGTGCTGGCCGGCATGACCATGTTGCTGTTCGCGCTGACCCGAGTGGGATTCAAGAAGCAGCTCGACTGAGGTATGTAGACCATGCTCGCCGCCATTTTCCGCATCGTCGCTTTGGTCCGCAAAGAACTCCTCGCGATGCTCAAGGATCCACGCGGGCGCGCCGTCCTTTTTGTTCCGCCCGTATTACAGTGCATCGTGTTCGGGTATGTCGTGAACTACGATTTGACCCGAGTTTCCTATGTAGCCTTCGATCGCGACCGCAGCGCCGCCTCATCCGAGCTGCTCGCTTCGTTGGACGGTTCGGGCGTGTTCCAGCGTATCGCAAATCTCGAACGCGCAGCAGACGTGAAGACTATGATCGACGAGCGACGTGTCTTGGTTGCGGTTGAGATCGATCAGGATTTCGAGCGGCGATTGCTTTCCGCGCAATTGGCCGATGTACAGGTGATCGCCGACGGCCGAAATTCGAACACGGCCGGCACCGCGCTGAACTATGTCCGCACCGTCGTCGATTCGTTCAATGCTAAGTGGTGGGCAGCGCACGGCGGAGGCGGGCCGCCGGTAAGGGTGACCACCCGCACTTGGTATAATTCGAACCTCGAGGACCGCTGGAGCATCATCCCAGGCTTGATCGGCACACTCACGCTACCTGAGATGCTCCTGATGACGGCGATGGGTGTCGCCCGCGAAAAGGAGGAGGGAACCTTTGACCAGTTGCTCGTAACGCCCTTTCGTCCGGCCGAGCTCATGATTGGAAAGGCTTTGCCTTCGCTGCTCGTGTTCCTCAGCCAGTCGACCGTCTTTCTGCTGGTCGCTCAGCTTTGGTTCCGGATTCCTTTCGCGGGCTCGTTCCTTACGCTTTATTTGGGCCTTAGCTTGTTTCTCCTGGCAGTGACCGGAATCGGACTCCTGCTTTCGTCGCTGGTCGGGACCATGCAGCAAGCGCTGCTCCTGTGCTTCTTGCTGGCCATGCCGCTCATGCTCTTGTCCGGGGTCTTCACGTCACCGACCAGCATGCCGGTGGCTATACAGGACTTCGACTTGATCAATCCGTTGCAATACATGATCGATATATCACGGCGAGTGTACCTCGAAGGCATCGGTGTAGATCGCCTGACATCCGATCTATGGCCTCTTGCCGTAACGGCGGTGCTTACGCTTTCGATCGGCGGCTGGGTCTTCAACCGGCGGTTGGGATGAAAAGGCGTACGCATGACTCGGTTATTATTTTCCCTATGGTCCGACTTCACTCGAGGAGGCTTCGAATAAGCAATAAGCCGTTAACACTAACACCTTATGAGCGCTCCATTTGATTCTCGATATTCAAGAAGCATAGAAGGGCGAGGAGTACTGAAAGTAGAATTATCAGTTCGATTGCACCCCAGTTTGCAAAGAACTGCAGCTCGGCGATGACGGCTCTCACGAACAATACATGGAGGAATGAATATGACGGACGGTAAAGTAGCGGTCGTTGCCGGAGTCGGTCCGGGTATTGGCGCGCGTTTTGTCGAAACCTTTGCGCAGGCAGGCTACCGTACGGTAGCGCTGGCGCGTAACGCCGATTCCTTGGAACAAATCCGCGCGGGACTGGGCGGAACGGCTGAGCGTTGCGTCTTCTGGGCAACTGATATCACCGATCCAGAGCAGGTCAAGAAAGCCTTCTTTCGTGTGCGGAACGAATTCGGACCGGTGAATCTGTTAATTTGCAACGCGGGCGGAGGCGCCAAGAGAGGTTCTTTTCTTGACATCTCTCCGCAGGAATTTCTCAAGAACCTTCACGGCCAGGCGTTTGGCCCGTTCCTCTGCGCCAAGGAAGCAATTCCTGACATGCTGGCTCATGGCGAAGGAACTATCGCTTATATCGGCGCGACCAGTTCAGTTAAGGGCTATGCAAAATCCTCGGCCTTTGCCACCGGCAAATTCGCGTTGCGCGCTTTAGCGCAGTGCAATGCACGTGAATTCGGTCCACAGGGTATCCATGTATTTCATGTCATCATCGACGGCAGCATCGACAACGTCCCATTGGGAGAAGACCGTGGAGTAAAACCGGGCAGGCTCGACTCACGTGCTATTGCTCGTATTGTTGCGCAAGCCGTTGCCCAGCCACGCGACACGTGGATGCACGAGTTTGATATCCGCCCATCAGTGGAGAATTTCTGAACCCCTCACAAGGAGACCCAACGAGGAGGCAGTGCTGTTCCTCCTGTTCGGCCTGCTGCGCAGCGGCCAAATCAAACTGCGCCGGATTGTCGGTTGCCAAGAACTAAAGGCTGGCGGCGAACCAGCTGATGCTACCTAACAAGTTGCTATTAGACCCACCCAACCTGGTGATTGGTGGCACTATAGCTTAGTTCCTAAATTCCCATCTTCTCGACTTCATCGAGCGTGATCTGATCGTCCGTACGGTCGTAGAGTTTGGTGGTGCGGGGACTTTCGTGAGCTGCCATAGCCTGAGCGTTCTCAAGCGAGCCGCCGTTGTCGAGATAGGCGGTGATGCCGGTGGCGCGGAAAGTGTGGTTGCAAACCGCCGTCGGAATATCCGCGTCACGCGCGCGGCGCTGGAGCATGCGCCAGGCGTCCGACTGCGTCATCGCGCGATCAGTCAGAACGCCGGTGCGCCCGACGGTCGTGCGGAACAGCGCCCCAGCGCGATCATCGGCAAGTTTGGCGGCCTCGATGTAGTCCTGCAGGTAGTTCTCGAGATGATGGTGGCAGGGCATGCTGTGTTCCTTACCGCCTTTTTCGTGGAGACGGACCCAGAGCCGGCGATGTTGCCAGTAGACGTCCGCCATGGTCATGCCTAGCGCTGCCCGATGCGCGCGAAGGTGAAAACCAGCAGACCGATCAACGCCCGGTCCGCAGGCCGACCACGGTCATGGTGTCGATGCTGTCGAGCAGCTGGCGCGCTTCGGTCGCCGCCAGTACCGGGGTCTTGCCGGTGCGAACAACGTATTTGGGGCCACGCACGGCGGCGGCGGGATTGACCGCGAGCACCTGGCCGACCACCAGCCAGTCGAAGAGCATGCGGACGGCCAGCCACTGCTTGACGCTCGGCGGTGCAAACTCTCTTCCCAGGCTCTCGACCCAGGCGGCGACGTGCACGGGTTCGATATCAAGCAGGCCGAGGCGAGCTTGGTCGCACCAGTCGAAGAATTCGGGTTGCGGATGTTGGCGGTGAAGAATTCGACGAAGCGGCGGCCGGCGTGCGGACCGCGGCGATCAGCGCTGGGACAGTGGCGCTAGTATCGGTGAGCAGTATAACCGGGAGCTGCTGGTTGCGAGCCTCGTTCATCGGCTCCCTTATAGCCGATCTTTTATTGATAAAAGACGTTATAATTTATTATACTATGGTTTTACCACTTTATTGAACTAAGGCTACTAAATTACGATCATCCTGCATGACTATCGAGATAGGGGATCGCTTGTACAAGATCCATCAACAGCTCTTCCAACCCTTTAATTTGTGATGCAGGGTAGGGCGATGAGCATTGCTCTCAATTAAGACGTTCGCGAAAGGGAGCAGCGCGCCGGGTTGCGGCTCCCGCACCCAGATGACGGATCTCGGCGTGGTCTCAGAAAAGCCACGCAAGACAGGCCGGATGGTCGAGATTGCCGGCTCCAGCGGACATCAAAGCGAAGAGGGGAATAGGCAGCCTGACGGCGCAACTTCTCATCGGTCAATAACAACACGGGGCAACGGACTAGAGGACTCTCACATGCCAAATACTGTTACGGGCGGGTGCGCCTGTGGCGCAGTTCGCTATGAATATTCGGCTGACCCGGTTTTCATGGGCAACTGTCATTGCCGTGATTGTCAAAGGACCACCGGCGGTGCTTATGTGGCCGGCATTGGCGTGCCGGAATCTACGCTCAAGATCACGGGCATAGTACCATGAGCTTGCCGGCGCTAGCGGAAAACGCGTTTCGCGTGGCTTCTGCCCATCTTGCGGCTCCCGGCTTTTCAGCGCAATCGAGGCCAGGCCTGAAATTGTCGCGATTCTGGCCGGCAGCCTTGACGATCCGAGCATCTACAAGCCCACCGTGGACATTTACACGTCGAGCGCCCAGCCTTGGGACCATATGGATCCGCAAACGGTGAAATTTCTTAAAATGCCAGAGTAAAATATTCCGCTATGGCAACACCGCGTCGAGGAGGTCTGATAATGATTGGAAAGGGCCTTTTTCATACACATCTGGTAGTTCGTGACATTGCCAAATCCGTGAAGTTCTATTCGGGTCTTTTTGGTATGCAGCCAATCGACTTCAAGGACGGAAGTCTCGTATTTTTGACCACCCCCGGAAGAAACGACTTGCTTGCTTTGAATCCCGGCGGCGAATGGGGGTATCCGGGTGGATGTGCTAAGGAACAACCCCGCGAGGAAAAACTGGCTGGTGTTCAAGGCGGCGTGGCGCACTTCGGGTACATGCTCCCCAGTTTGGAGGAATACGAGCGCGTCATTGCGTCCGTAACGGAATTCGGCGGAAAGTCGGTGGTTCGTTGCGATCACGGCGGGATGTTTAGTCACACCTATCTTGCCGATCCCGACGGATATGTCTGTGAGATCCAATATGGGAATTGAGGCAGGGCGGACACCGGCGGGATTCCCTTAGCAAGAGCCGATTGATGTTTAAAATTAGAGCAAGGAGACCAGGGCAATGAGCACTGATGGTTCGCGAGGAGCTGAGCTTCCCGCCGGGTTGCGGATGTACCAAATGATTTGGGGCTTTATCGTAAGTCAAAGCATCTATGTCGCTGCGAAGCTCGGTATTGCCGACTTCATCGCGAAAACGCCGATGACGGCCCTGGCCCTCGCCAATCAAACCAAATCAGACCCGCAATCGTTAAAACGTTTGTTAGGGCTTCTCGCCAGCGCTGGTATTTTCCGCGAAAGCACGGACGGCACCTTCGACCACACGGCGCTCAGTTTGACCTTATGCAGTGACGCTCAACCATCCATGCGGGATGTCGCATTGATGTTGGCGTCGAAACTCATGTGGAAACCTTGGGGAGATCTATTCGAATCGGTGCTCCATGGGGAGCCCGCCTTCGATCACATTTACGGAGCGCCTATCTTCGAGTACCTGATGCAGCATCCTGAAGAAGCGGCCATCGTCAGCTCAGGAATGACTTCCGGTTCATCGCTCGACATCGCTGCGGTGGTGGCCGCTTATGATTTTTCTAAATTCAAGAAAATCGTCGATGTGGGCGGCAGCCACGGTGCGTTGCTCGCGGGAATCCTGAGCGCAAACCCCAGCGTGCGAGGCGTATTAGCTGACCTACCGCCGGTGGTGGCCAGCGCGACTCTTTTGCACGATAGCGCGGTGGCCGATAGGTGCGAAATCATCGGGATTGACTTCTTCGCAGCAGTGCCAGAAGGCGGCGATGCGTATATTCTCAAATGGGTCATCCATGACTGGAACGACAAGGACGCCATTAACATTCTGCAAAGCTGCCGACGGGCGATCCCGTCCAACGGGAAGCTGCTGCTAATCGAGCACGTTCTAAAGCCCACGAATGAACCGGACCCGGGACGGTTGCTTGATGTTGGAATAATAGCGCTGGCCAAAGGGCGCGAGCGGACGGAGCAGGAGTTCCGGGAAGTCCTTCGTGCGGCGGGATTTTCCTTGCAAAGGGTCCTTTCCACCGCAGGCCTTCTATCAATCCTGGAGAGCAGCCCCGCATAGAGCGGAGATTCCGCTTAGCCCATTAGTTCGCCATGGGCTGCCCCTACCCTGATGGATGAAACCTGCTAAAAGAGAGAGGCACCGCGCTGTCGGCACCGAGGTCGGCGTTTTTCCTGGTTAGATTCTAATCCGCTCGACTTCGTCGAGCGAGATTTCGTCCTGGGTGCGGTCGTACAGCTTGGTCGTGCGCGGCGATTCGTGCGCGGCTATCTGCTGCGCGTGTTCTAGAGTGCCGCCGTTTTGCATGTAGGTCGTAATCCCGGTCGCGCGAAATGTATGACAGCAGGTGGAATAGGGGAGGGCGGCGGCCGCCGCCCGCCGTTTGATCATCACTAACACATCTGACCGCGCCATCGGATTCTCGGTAAGCCTGTTTCCCTTCCGGATCGCCCGGAAGAGCAGCCCTTTCTTGTCGGCGGCTGTGCCGGCCGCGTTGATCCAGGCATCCAGGTAGGCCGCGAGATTATGATGACATGGCACTTCGTGACGCTTGCCACCTTTTTCGTGCAGCCGAAGCCAAGCGCGCTTGCCGTTCTCGAAGTATGATTTCGTCAATGCGGCATGGCCCCTTTTGATCGTCTGATTTGGCCCCACCCACTACAGGTTATAGAAGCCGGGAAAGGTGCCGCACCTTTCCTTTATCCCGCCAGCGGCGGCGCGGGAGCTTAGGGTTTACCCTCGCCGGCCTTGCCCTTGCGTTTCTCGAGTGTACGCCGAAAGCGATAGGACTCAGTGCCGGTCTCGATGATCGTGGCGCGGTCGGTGATGCGGTCGATCAGCGCTTTGCACAGCCGGGCGTTGGGAATCACCGCGGTCCATTCCGAGAAGGGCAAGTTGCTGGTAACGATTACCGCGGCCTTCTCGGCCCGTTCGGCGATGACCTGGAAGAGGAACTCGGCGCCTACTTCGGCCAGCGGTACATAGCCGACTTCATCCAGGGCGATCAGGTCGTAACGGGCCCAGCGTGATAGCGCGCGGCCCAGCTGCAGTTGATGTTTGGCCTCGACCAGCTCGTTGATCAGCGCGGCGGCCGAGGCGAAGCGCACCCGGCGCTTCTGGCGGCAGGCGGCCACCGCGAGCCCCGTCAACAGATGCGTCTTGCCGGTGCCGGAATCGCCGATAAAAATAATCGGCTCTGCTTTGGCGATGTAATCGCCTTTGGCCAGTTCATGAATCTGCTGGGCCGAGACCTTGGGATTGCGCCCGAAGTCGAACTCTTCCAGGGTCTTCATGCGCGGCAGCCGGGCCTCACGTAGGCGACGCTCGACCAGGCGTTGTTCCCGTTCGTCGAGTTCGGCCTGCAGCAGCGCTTCGAGATAGCCGAGATGGGTGCGCCGTTCGCGCACGGCCTGTTCGGCGAGTTGGGCGCATTGCGCCGCGATCGTCGGCATGCGCAAGACTTTGCATTGCTGTCGGATACTGGCCGCTTCCAGGGCAACGCTTGCGGCGTTCACGGCGTCACCTCCGGGCCGAGCAGGCCGTCGTAATCTGCCATCACCGGCAGTGGTCGTTCGAAGCGTGACAGGGCGTCGAGCTCGATGAGCGTTTCCCGCGCATGCGTCAGATCGACCGCTTCGACTAAATGCCGCACCGCGGCGGCGTCGGCACAGCCCAAGGCGAGCGCTTCGGCCACCGCCGTGCGCACGCGTTCGTGGCCATACGGTTGGATCAGGCTCAGCACCTGGACCATCTGGCGGGTGCCGCTGGGCTGACCATGACGCTCGATCAGTTGAGCCAGCAACTGATCGTAACTTGCGGGCCACAGGCCCCGCGCACGCCAGGCCGCCAGCGCTTTCGCGCCGCTCAGCGCACCCGGCTTGCGCTCCAGCACGTCGAGATAGTGTTCGAGATCGAGTACCTGTTGCTGGCGCTCGTAACAGCGTTCGTGACGCGCGATGAGGCGACCTTCGTCGCGCACTTCGACGTGACTCGGATAGAGGCGCACCTCGACCGTTCGACCGGGCGCGGCCGGCACCGAATAGAGATTGGTCCGCACCCGCACGCAGCCGAGGCCGTCGACCCGGGGAAACGCCACCTCCGCCAGCTCGAAATCCTGTTCCGCCAGCGGCAACAGGTGGGGGCGCTCGGCGACCATCGCCGCCCCGACGGTCGTGGCATGACCAGCGATCTGCCGATGCTCATCGGCACGACAACCGGCCAACAATTGCTGATTGAGCTCGTCAAGGTCGCGCGCCTGCGGCAGCGGCACCCAGTGATTGCGCCGGAAGTAGCCCGCCTCGCCCTCGATGCCGCCCTTCTCATGCGGCTGCGCCGGCGTGCAGAAGTCGCTCGCGAAGCGCCAGTGCGAGCGGAAGGCGATAAAGCGCGTTGCCTCCTCGCGCCGATGCCCGCGCAGCACCTTCTTCACCGCGCTCTTGAGGTTGTCGTAACGCAGCAGCCGAAAGACCCCGCCAAAATAATGGAACGCCTGCTCGTGAGCCTCGAGAAACGCCTGCTGCGTCGCGCGCTGATAGGCCCGATGAAAGGCCGCGCCGCTCACCATACTGCGCAGTGCGAACACCTGCAGCTTGACCGGCTGGCCCTGCAACTCCGCCCACGCCTCGTACCAATCGACCTGGCCTTCCTGACCGGGGGCGTAACTCTGCGGCACGCAGGTTTCCCGCGTCGCCCAACCCAACTCGTGTTTGCGTTGGCGCACGTACACCCGCACCGTGGCTTCCGCCACCTTGTGCTCCGGTAGTTCGCTCCGAATCCGCGCGTAGATCCGATGCGCCGTATGACGCTGCTTGCGCGGCGCGCTCCGATCAGCTGCCAGGATCCCGTCAATAAAGCCCTGCACCGGCCCAATCGCCGGCCGCTCGCGCCGGACCCGCTTGCGCTCCGGCGGCTCGGCATTGGCCAACGCCTGCCGCACCATCCGCCGATGTACTCCCAGCCGATCAGCTATGCCTCGGATCGTCCCGACCCCGAACTCGTACTCCCGTCGAATCTGTTCAAACAGCTCCACTTTGACTCTCCGCTCCATCCTCGA
>Ga0074045_10000449_pt1 | contig 40290 bp, 37 predicted proteins | sample BogForMeECP23OM2_FD_94442 | JGI IMG/M metagenome (GOLD analysis project Ga0074045, IMG submission 94442) | Bog forest soil microbial communities from Calvert Island, British Columbia, Canada - Bog Forest MetaG ECP23OM2 | ecosystem: Environmental > Terrestrial > Soil > Wetlands ...
GAGGTCGCCGAACTGAGCGGCTAGCCGGCGCGGGTCTATCTGCTGCAAAAGCCCGCCGGCTCGCCCGGCGCAGCCGACGACCGCCGGCGTTACGAGCGCCACTGGACCCCGGTCCACCTCGATGTCGTGGTCGATGACCTCGACGCCGCGCTGGCGCGCGCCCTCGCCGCCGGTGCGCGAGCCGAAACGGTGATCCGCGTGGAAGCCTGGGGCAAGATCGTCATGCTGGCCGATCCGTTGGGCCACGGGCTCTGCGTAATCGAATTCCTCGGCCGCGGCTACGACGAGATCCCCGAGCGCGGCGAACTGCGCCGATGAGCCGGGACCTTATCGTCATCAGCAGCCGGCCGGTCACCGCAGGGCGGCCACGGCTCTGCAGTCTCAGCGATCGTTCGCCAACGCCGGCGACCACGCCGCGCTCCGGTTTCTCGAATTATTCGCGGCCAACACCCGCAACAAGAACACCCGCAGGTCTATTACCGGGCCCGTCTGCTCGTTCTTTGTCTGGGTCGACCAGCACCGGATCGGCGAGCTCGCCGACATCGAGCCGATCCACGTCGCCGCCTATATAGAGGCGCTGCAAACAACGGCTACAAGCCGACCATTAAGAAGCACCTGGCCGCAATCCGTATGCTGTTCGGCTGGCTGATCATCGGCCAGGTGCGCATTTAATCGGACAGCATGAGCCTTGAGCTTCTGCGGCGCGGCTCGTACAGCAAGCTTGGCCTGTAGACGGCAGCCTACAGCACAATTTACGTTTGATACAGGACGTCCTGCGTGAAATTCACCGGCAAGGGGACCCATCCCCAGCCGCCGTTGCGGAACCGCTCAGTTCCAGCTGACCGTGTCGTTCAGATTGACCGTGCCGGAAGACGGTAGGGTCAGCGATCGGTTGCCGTTGCAATTGCCGTTGCCCGGATAGCATTCCCAGGTGACGCCGCCGTCCGAGTTCTTTCGGTAATATTTGTACTGCAGGGAACTGCCGGCGGCCAGGTTGACCGCGTTCTGCCATACCGGATAGGTCGACGAATCGACCGGAATGCCGAGATTGATGTTCCAATTGCCAAGCGTCCCGGTGTTGCCCGTCACATACATGTATTGGCCATATTGGGTGGCGGCATTGACGTTGATATTGACTTCTACCTGGCCGGACCCGGGCGGCAGGATGCAGGCGAAGTAGCGGGAGCAGACCGCCGCGGGGATGTCGATCACCTGGCCGGCTGCGATATCGGCCAAGAGAGTGATGTATTCGCCCTGCGCCCAGTTGAGCGGCTCCATCGAACCGGTGATGCCGCCCGGGGTGTCGCCGGCTGATGTCGCCACGGTCCAGCCGGAAGGATTGTCCGTGTCGCCCGGCAGGGTGGTGCTCGGGTTCCAAATCTGCTCAGAGATGAAGCCTTGGGGCGTCGAGAAGGCCTTCAGGGCGGCCAGATAGGGCGCGCCGGCGCTGCCGGTTCCGGTCGCGGCGATCTGGTAATTGCCCCGTTCGGCATCGAAGATCGGCCACAGCCTGCCGCGCCCGGAGAAATTGTTGTAAGGATCGCCGGTGTTGGTCTCGCCATAGCCGTCAAAATTGTAGCGGAACCAGGCCGGAAAGGCGTTGCTGCTGCCGATCGTCTCTTTGATGACTGCGTCATAGGCGATCAGGCTCTTGGCGATGGTGGGGTCGTTCGGCCGTTTCACCCCCATGCGGACCAGTTCGAGGAAACCGCCGTCAATGATGTCGATCGCCCGATTCTTCAGAGTCCCGCCGTTGTTGCCGATGGGGATGAGCATATTCGGATTGGGATAGGCGCTCGGATTCCAGCCGCCGGGCAGGCCGCCGCCCGGCATGCCCGAAGTGTTGATCCGGATATACATGCTGGTGCTGTCGCAATTGCTGTTGACATTGGGGCAGCCCTGGGTAGTGTAGGTCCAGCCGGTGACGTTCTGTTGCCAGTAGTCGGCGGCGTTTAGCCAGTTCGCCGCATCGGCAGTGTCGTTGTTGGCCAGTGCAATCTGGGCGGCGTCGACCAACCCGGCGATTTCGGCGGCGATGGTCGAGGGCGAATAACCGTTATTTTCTTCCCAGCGTTCCTGCACGGTGTACGGACCGGTGCTGTAGATGTAGTTGGCGGTCAGCTTGATCCTGGGCCACAGCGAATTGTAGACCGACGGCCCCAGGCGGTAGGCGAGGATGATCGGCATCGCCTGTTCGTCCATTTGCGTGACATTCAAGGAGGGCTGCCCGTTTACATAGGCATTCTGCGGGAAGCGGCCGATGGACGAGCACTTGCCGGGATCGAAGCACATGTCGACATTGAAGAGCCAGTTCACCGCATTGCTGGCCGAGGCGGTGTCTCCGGCGGTAATCAAAGCATTGGCGAATTTGTACATGTCGCGCGACCACACCAGGTGGTAGCCGCCCGCGTCGTCGTCGCCTTCAAAAGGACCCCAAGGGGTACCGATCCCGGCTATCATCGCGCCATTGCTCTTGTCCTGCATGGTCTTCAGCGTCATCGCCGACAGATAATACTGATTGTCGGCGGTGCCGTTCTGGGTGCTGAGGCCGCCGGTGTAACTGTGCCAGGCATTGTCATAGCTGGTCTCTTGGGTTGCGATATCCTCGCCGAGCGTGTTGTCGGCGGCGGTGATGGCATTGGCCTGCGTCGCGCCGAACCCCACGGCCACCACGAAGGTGATGTCGGTCGCCGAATTGCCGGCGGTGTTGAGCCAGCCCATCTGGCCGACATTGCCGTTCGGCGTCGCGTTGTAGGCCCACTTCATCTTATAGCCGGGAGGATTGCCGGCCAGCAGATCCTGCCAGCCGTCATTCACCCCGTAATAGCCGCTCGACACCATGGTGACGCCGTTCTCGACGGTCCAGCCGAGCGAAGCACGGAAGGCGGAGGATTCGGTATTGTCGCTGCTGCTGGCCACCAGATAGGTGTTGCCGCTGGTGACGACCGTCGAGCCGCTGTTGCTCGCCGCAGCATTCTTCAGATAGGGTTTGTACAGAAGATAGAGATTGAAATCTCCGACCGTCTTGCCGTTCAGTGACTGAAAGGTGGTCTGCTGAACGAGGGTGCTGTTCGACGGATCGGCAAAGATCATCTTGGTGATCTGCCAGTCATGGCCGATATTGCTGGTCGTCGCCTGCCAACGCATGGATTTTGGATCGGGTTGGGTCACCGTCCAGCTCTGCAGCTTCTCCTCGTCAACAAAGGTCTTGGCGGCGTCCCCGACCAAAAATTCCATGTTCGCCGTGGCCAGCGTGTCGACGGTCGGATAATAGACCTCGGAGACATTGCCCTTATAGCCGGTGAAATAGATGGAGGAACTGGTGGAGTTGACCGCCGTTCCCACCATCGATTTCTGCGGCGAATCATGAATCGGGGGCAATCCGCAACATCCAGGGGCCGTTCCGGTCGCCTGGGCGACTGCCGTGCCAGCCCAATGGCTCGCCACCAGACAGGCGGTGAGCCCGAGCACTGGTGTGAACTTCATGCGTTTTGACTCCAGTTACAGCTCCGAAGTTTGCGGCCCTGCATTTTGTCTTGGGTGGCTCGCCCACGATCGTGACTTTTGCACGGTGAGCGGCACCATGCTTGTGAATTGTATGGCATCATAGTGGGGGTCGCCTGCGGTCAGGCTGTTCCGATCGCTAGCCTCTCTCCCTACACAAGCGGCGAGAGTGGAATTAGCGCATGCCTGCCGTCCCGGGGCGGCCAGCTCAAGAGAACGCCGTAGAACTTTCCGACAGGGTGTCCAGACCGAGCCCGCCCCCAAATCGCGGATTTGCGCGAGACCGGGTCCGATAGCGCGGCAGAAATGCCTGAAGTTTGCCGATAGTCGCGGTGTCGCGGGGATCGGGGGAGCCCAACGGATCCGGCCGCGAATCAGGTCCTCGCGCTTGACAGCGGGGCGAGGAGCATGTGCTGGTTCCCTTGAAGTCATTTTCCTGGAGGAATCGATGGCATCGACGGTAACCGCAACGCCATCGGCGCAGATGTCGCCAGGGAAGTGGCAGACGCGGCTTGATCTCGCCGCCTGCTGTCGGCTGGTCGCGCTGCATGACTGGCCGGACATGTTGGGGTCGCACATCTCGGCGGCGCATGTGCCGGGAGTCGAGGACCATTGACGATCGAGACTATCGCTCGGACCGGCCTGAGGACGCTCGTGTCCGATGACGCGGCCCGCGCCGCCGCGTGGCTGATCGCCTGGGATTCGCAGGGCATTCATCGTACCGCCACGGCGGGTGACGAGAATGGCGCCGACTGGCTGATGCGCGAGGCCGCTCGGCTCGGCGCAGTGCCCGCCGTCGAGGATTTCGCGCTGGACCGCCTCGACCCGGTCGACGTCTATCTGGAATGCGACGGCGTGCGCATCCCTGGCGTACCGGTTTTCGATGCTCCCGCCACGGAAGCCGAGGGAGTCGCCGGCATTCTCGGACCGGTCGGAGAGGAGGCGGTAATCGCCGTCACCGAGCTGTCGCCGCACAGCGTCTATACCTCGGCCTACGAAGAGCTGCGGCGCACTGCGCCGTGGCGCGGTCTCGTGATCCTTTGCCAGGGTGCGCAGCCCGGGATCGGGCTGTTGAACGCCGAACGGTTCCGTCGCCCGTACGGCGCACCGGCGATCCAGGTCGCGAGCGAGGCGCGCGACAGGGTATGCGCCGCCGCGGCGCGCCGAGCGCCGGCGCGGCTCGTCGCCATCAGCCGTCGGACCCCGGCACGCGCGCGCAACGTCGTCGTCACGATCCCGGGGAGCAATCGCGCGCGGCCGCCGGTCGTGGTCATGACGCCGCGCAGCTCATGGTGGCAATCCACCGCGGAACGCGGCGGCGGACTCGTCTGCTGGCTCGAATCGCTGCGCGCTCTGATCGCCTCTCCGCCTATCTGTGATGTGATCTTCACCGCCAACAGCGGCCACGAACTCGGTCATCTGGGCCTCGAACGGTTCATGACCCTCCGCCCGGGCTGGGAGCGGCCGGTCGCTGCAGGGGGCGCCGTCTGGGTCCATTACGGGGCCAACATCGGCGCGGTCGGCGGCGAGCTATCGGTTCAATCGGCGAGCGATGATTTGCGCGCGCCGACCGTCGAGGAACTGGCCCGGGCCGGCGCGAAGCCGGACCGGATTGCGCCGAAGACGCTGGCGCCGACTGGCGAGACGCGCGATATCCATCGTGTCGGTGGGTGTTATGTGACCCTGGTGGGCAGCAATCCGCTGTTCCATCTGCCGCAGGACCGCTGGCCGCACGCCGGCGATGCGAGTGCCGTCGCACGCATCGCCGCCGCCGCTTCCCGCTTCGTCGTGGCGCTGACGCGCTAAAAAAGAGGCGACACCTCATGAAGGATGACCGCCTCGTTTGTTGGCTGCGATGGATGAGATGCGGTGCGTCACCGAGCCGGGCCAAGGTGGCGGGCTGGATCGCCCCGCCCGAAATCGGCATCCGCTCGACTACGAGTATGTCTCCCGGAACTGATCCCGGTGCCTGTCGGTCTCACAGCTTCGATATGCTGTAGCGAAAGCGTCATGAAACCCGATTAGTAGTGATCGGTAGGATTGGATCGGGGGACGCTGATGGGCAAACGGTCATCGCACGGCGCTTTGACGGTCCGCTCGGCCGAGACCGGCTGTGCCGGAACGGTTGAGCCGTGGCGTCTGCTGACTCGCCCGGGCGCAGACCGCGAGCAGGGCTACCTGCGCAAAGTGCGCCCACAGAGCGACGGGCAGCGACGGCTGATGGCGGCGATCGAGCGTTATCACCTGACGATCGCGGTTGGTCCGGCCGGAACCGGCAAGACCCATCTCGCCGTCAGCGTCGCGGTGGCAGCCCTCGAGGCCGGCGAGGTCGGCCGCATCGTGCTGACGCGTCCGGCCGTCGAAGCCGGCGAAAGACTGGGCTATCTGCCCGGCGACATCGGCGAGAAGCTCGCCCCTTACTTGCGACCGCTCAACGACGCGTTGAACGAGCGGCTCGGCGGCCGGCGCGTCAAGCAGCTGATGACCGAAGGTGCGATCGAGATCGCTCCGATCGCGTATATGCGCGGGCGCACCTTGAACAATGCCTTTATCGTCATCGACGAGGCGCAGAACTGCACCTATGGGCAGATCAAGATGATGCTGACGCGGCTGGGCTGGCACTCGACGATGGTGGTGACCGGTGATCCCGATCAGAGCGATCTCCTCGACGGCCTTTCCGGACTCGCCGAGATCGCCCGCCGGCTCGACCCGATCGCCGAAATCGCCGTGGTCCGCCTCGGCGACGGCGACATCGTCCGCCATCCGCTCGTCGCCGACATGCTGACGGTGCTGTGAGCCCCGGTCCCAGCACGTTCCGTGGTGCTTCCCTGTTACGCGAATTTGGCTGCCTGTTCGATCGATTTAATTCCCTGTTCGGTCACTCAGGGAATTAGCTTCTTCAGCTGGTTTAATATCAAAGACTTAGAGGCGATCATTGGGTCCCCGAGCGGCTCGAAATCGGCAATTTCGCAGTATATTCGCGTTCGAGCAGGGAGCTGAAACGAACCGCTGCGGCCGCACCCTTGGATCGCAAAACGGGAGTTGACGCGACCCGCACCGCCGCGCTTAGTGGCATCGACGCGGCAGCCGTGCGGGAGAGGAGCCCAAGACATGCCATCGCAGCCTTTTAGTGGGGTGCTGGTCCCCGTTTTGACCCCCTTCACACCGAGCGGCGAACCCGATGCCGGGCGCTTTGTCGCCTTCTGCCGCTGGCTGCTCGACCAAGGTGCGGGCGGTCTCGCGATCTTCGGCACAACGAGTGAGGCGAACTCGATGTCGCCCGTCGAGCGGATGGAATTGCTCGACCGGGTGATCGAAGCCGGGATCCCCGCCGCGAAGCTGATGCCGGGGACCGGTGCCTGCGCGATGACCGACGCCGCGACCCTTGTGCGGCACGCCGTCGATCACGGCTGCGGCGGTGTGTTGATGCTGCCGCCCTTCTATTACAAGGGGGTCAGCGACGACGGCATCTTCGCGTTCATTTCCGGTGTCATCGACCGGGTTGGATTGCCGGCGCTGAGGCTCTTTCTCTACCATATCCCGCCGATGGCGGTGGTCGGGTTCTCGCTCGACCTCGTCGGCCGCTTGATCACGGCCTATCCGAAGACCGTGGTCGGGTTGAAGGACAGCTCGGGCGATTGGAGCAACACCGCGTCATTGCTCGACCGCTTTCCGGGGTTTGCGGTATTCCCGGGCTCCGAGGTCTTTCTGCTCGACGGGCTGAGAAAGGGGGCGGTCGGCTGCATTACCGCCTCGGGTAACGTCAACGTGCTGGGCATCAAGAAGGTCTACGATAATTGGCGCGGCCCGCAGGCCGAGGCCTTGCAGGCCGAGATCACGACCTTGCGCAAGGCGCTGCAATTCTATCCGATGGTCCCGGCGCTGAAGCGGATCGTCGCACACTACCACAACGATCCGAATTGGGCCGCGGTGCGGCCGCCGCTGGTGCCGCTCGACCCGGCGCAATCGGCGGCGCTGATCGCCGATCTCGGCAAGCTCGGGTTTACGCTCGGCGAACGGCCACATGCGAAGGCCGCCTGAAAGGGAGGAATGACCATGGCGATGGAGCACGCTGCCGCTCGGACACCCGAACGCGAAGCCTTCTACGATCGGATCGGCGCTTACAATATGGCGCCCCTGTGGGAGCGGCTGCACGGGCTGGTCACCGCTCAGCCGACGACGCCTTGCCTGCCGGCGATCTGGCATTACCAGGAGATCCGGCCCTATCTGATGCAATCGGGCGGGCTGATCACCGCGCAGGAGGCGACGCGCCGGGTGCTGATCCTCGAGAACCCCGGCCTCAAGGGCCAGACCTCGGTTACCCATTCTTTGTTTGCCGGGTTGCAGTTGATCCTGCCCGGCGAGGTGGCCCCGGCGCACCGCCATACGCAATCGGCGCTGCGTTTCATCATCGAGGGCAAGGGCGCCTATACCGCCGTCGACGGCGAGCGCACGACGATGCTTCCCGGCGACTTCGTGATCACGCCGTCCTGGACCTGGCACGACCACGGCAACCAGACGCAGGAGCCGATGGTCTGGCTCGACGGGCTCGACATCCCGATCGTGCGCCTGCTCGATGCGAGCTTCGCCGAGCCGGGCGAGGCAGATGTGCAGACCGTCACCCGGCCGGAGGGCGACAGTGCGGCGCGTTATGCCAACAACCTCATGCCGGTCGACTGGAAGCCGCAGGTCAAGACATCGCCCGTGTTCAATTATCCCTATGTCCGCTCGCGCGAGTCGCTCGACGTGCTGAGCCGGAACGAGGACCCCGACCCGTGCCACGGGCACAAGCTGCGCTATGTAAATCCGGCAAGCGGCGATTTCGCGATGCCGACGATCGGCACTTTCATCCAGCTGCTGCCCAAGGGGTATGCGACCCGTCCTTACCGATCGACCGACGGGACCGTCTTTGTCGCGGTCGAGGGCGAAGGTGAGAGCCGGGTCGGCGATCAGGTCTTCCGCTGGCAGCCGCACGATATCTTTGTCGTGCCGAGTTGGGTGCCGGTGAGCCATCATGCCGAGGACGACGCGGTGCTGTTCAGCTATTCGGATCGACCGGTCCAGGAAAAGCTCGGCTTGTGGCGCGAGCAGCGCGGCAACGCCTGAGGCATTCGCCCCTCACCCACCAAGGCCGGGTGGGTTGAGGGCATAGGGGAGGAGGCGAATGGCGGAGGCGGCGCAGCGCGACGATTTCGGTTTCGAGGGCAAGGTGGCGATCGTCACCGGCGGCGGCACCGTGGACGACGGCATCGGCAACGGCCGCGCGGCGGCGATCCTGCTGGCGCGCGCCGGTGCCCGGGTGCTGGTCGTCGATCTCGAACGCGAGCGCGCCGAGCGGACGGTGGCGATGGTTGAGGCCGAAGGCGGCACCGCCGCTGCCTTTGTCGCCGACGTCACCGACGAGGGGCAGGCCCGCGCCATGGTCGCCGCGGCGCTGGAGCGGTTCGGCCGGCTCGATTGCCTCGACAACAATGTCGGGATCGGCGGCCGCGGCAGCGTCGTCGACATGGCTCCCGAGGACTGGCGCCGGGTCATGCAGGTCAATGTCGATAGCATGTTCCTGGCCTCGCGCCATGCCATCCCGGCGATGAAGGAGACGGCGGGCGGCGGCGCCATCGTCAACGTCTCGTCGATCTCGGCCTTGCGGCCGCGCGGGCTCACCGCCTATTCGACCTCAAAGGGCGCCGTGATCGCCTTGACTCGGGCGATGGCGGTCGATCACGGGCCGGACGGCATCCGTGTCAACTGCGTGGCACCGGGGCCGGTCTATACGCCCATGGTGTACGCCCGGCAGATGACCGCTGCCGGCCGCGAGGCGCGGCGCAGGGCCTCGGTGCTCGGCATCGAGGGCACGGGGTGGGATATCGGCTGCGCAGTCCGCTTTCTGCTGTCACAAGAGGCGCGCTATATCACCGGTCAAACCCTGGTCGTCGATGGCGGCGCCACACTGGTCGGACCGGCCAGGGCACCCGATTAGCGCGAGCCGCAGGGAGGAATCGAGAATGGCGCGGCTGCCCTACCTGGACAAATCCGATCTTTTGCCCGAGCACCAGGATCTGCTGGCGCGAAACCTCAACCTATACCGCGTCCTCGCGCACAGCCCGCGCGCCGCCCGCAGCCTCAACACCCTGGCGCGGTACATCCGCGACGGCAGCCGCCTCGACCCGAGATTACGCGAGCTGGCGATCCTGCAAGTGGGCTATCTGACGCGGTCGGCCTGGAGCTTTTCGCACCATGTCAGGATCGGCCGGGAGGTTGGCCTTTCGGATGACGAGATACGTGCCGTCGCAGAAGAGACCGCGGGACGCCCGACGGCGCTCGATCCGCTCGCCAAGACCGCGTTGCGGGCGGCTCGCGAGATGACGCTCGACCTCGTCGTGTCCGACGAAACCTTTGCCGTGCTGCGGCAAGGGCTCGACAACGAGCGTCTGACCGATCTCGTGGTCACGATCGCCTTCTACAACTGCCTAGTGCGCCTGCTCGAGACGATGCAGGTCGATGTCGAGGAGGATTATCTCCCCTATCTCGACGAATTTCCGCTGCCGAAAGGGTGAGCACAGGGAGAAACGCGATGCGCCAACTGCCGCAAGTTGACGAAGTGTTGAAGGCCGCCACCGACCGCGGCGACGTACCGGGGGTCGTCGCGATGGCGGCGACGCGCGAAGGCCCGGTCTATCAGGGAGCCTTCGGCAGGCGCGCTCTGCCTGACGGCGCCGCAATGACGGTTGATACGGTGTTCTGGATCGCCTCGATGACGAAGGCGATCACCTCGACCGCGGCGATGCAGCTCGTCGAGCAAGGGAAGCTCTCGCTCGACCGGCCGATCGCCGAGGTGCTGCCGGAACTCGCCGCGCCGCAGGTGCTTGAAGGCTTCGATGACGCGGGCGAACCGAAGCTGCGCTCCGCGCGGCGACCGATCACTCTGCGGCACCTGCTTACCCACACCGCCGGCTTCGTCTACGACATTTGGTGCCCCGAGATGGGCCGGTACATGGAAAGGACGGGCATACCGGGCATCATCTCGTGCCAAAACGCCGCGCTGATGTTGCCGCTCGTTTTCGATCCCGGCGACAAGTGGGACTACGGCATCAACATCGACTGGGTCGGCAAGGCGGTTGAACGGGTGAGCGGCCAAACCCTCGGCGACTATTTCGCCGAGTATATCTTCGAACCGATCGGCACGAAGGATACCGGCTTCGCGCTGACTCCCGATCGCCGCTCTCGACTGGCCGGCATGCATGCACGTGGCGCGGACGGGACTCTCGGCCCGATCGACTTCGAACTCCCGCAGGAACCGGAATTTCAAATGGGCGGCGGTGGGCTCTACGGCACGGCGGCGGACTATCTCGCGTTCGAGCAGCTGCTCCTGAACCAGGGCCGCGCCGATGGTCGGCGGGTTTTGCGGCCCGAGACCGTGCAGCTGATGTCGCAAAACGCGATTGGCGGTCTCGATGTGCGGCTGCTCAAGACGGTCGTTCCCGCCTACTCGAATGACGCCGAGTTCTTTCCCCTGATGGTCAAGAAATGGGGTCTCGGGTTTATGATCTCGACCGGGGCGGTGCCCGGCGGGCGCAGCGCCGGCAGCCTCGCTTGGGCGGGGCTGGGTAATACCTATTTCTGGATCGATCCGGCCAAGGGCATCGCCGGCGTGATCCTGATGCAGTTGCTTCCCTTTGCCGACGGCAAGACGCTGGCCCTGCTCGACGGTTTTGAGAAGGCGGTCTACGCGGCGCTGGGATAGCTAGCCGCCACCCTCTGCGACCCGCGTCAGCGGCTCGCCAAGGCGCGGGCGAGCTGGCTCACTGCCTCTTGATGCTTCTCGTTTCTGATCTCGGCGAAGTTGCGGGCGATCTCCAGCAACATGCGCTGGTGCAGCGTGACCTGCCGCGGACCTTCCTGCCCGACGCCCTCGTAGAAATAGCTGATCGGCGCGCTCAGCGCGCGGGCGATCTCGAACAATCTTCCGGCCGAGACGCGGTTGATCCCACGCTCGTATTTATGTGCTTGCTGATAGGTGACACCGATCATCTCGGCGAGCTGTTGCTGGGTCAGGCCCAGCATGATGCGACGCTCGCGTATCCGCGCCCCGACATGATCGTCGATCGCCGCGGTTGACCGCCCTCTCTTCGGCTTAGCCATGCTTCTCACCCGTGTTCGTCTGCCCAAAACGCGCTGATGGTAGCCCTCATCCCGATCAACGCGAAAAGGGCCAATTAATTCCGACCGGCTCAACCGAATGCGCGGCAAAGCACGGCCAGAGGCAGCCGACCCCCTCAACGATAAGCAAATGCGGGAGTTCGAGCTTCCAATAATCGCCAAAATGGCATCCCCGTAGTCTCATGACAAGGGTATTCGATTGATGGTCACCGCCGGCTGACCAGTCCGCAGCATCGCCGACGACAGCAATCAGGCCCGGCGCCGCGATCATCGGCAAGGTGAGGGCAAAGAACCGGCCGAGCCGTTCGAGGGCGATCAGGCAACCTCCCGGGCATGAACTCGACCGGCACCCGTCCCCCCTTTCTGAGTTCAGCAAGGGGTGAACGTGCAGCGGCTCGAATGGCTCCGTGACGCGGCGCTTGCCTGCGGCGGCGGCCCGACGGCAAGCTCGGCCCATCCGCTTTTCGAGAGGAAACCCATGACCGAAGTGGTCGGCCTTGCCCGGGGTCTCACCAACTATGGCGACCCCGATTTCGCCCTCTATTTGCGGCGCTCTTTCGCCCGCTCGATGGGCTATTCGGGCGATCTGCTGGCCCGTCCGGTGATCGGCATCGCCGACACCTCTTCGGGGTTCAACAACTGCCATCGCCACTTGCCGGAGCTGATCGATGCGGTCAAGCGCGGTGTGCTGGCTACGGGCGGCCTGCCGTTGACTTTTCCGACGATCTCGCTTGGCGAGGTGTTTTTGAACCCGACCAGCCTGATGTTCCGCAATCTGATGGCGATGGACACCGAGGAGATGATCCGCGCCCAGCCGATGGATGCGGTCGTGCTGGTTGGCGGTTGTGACAAGACCGTGCCGGCCCAGCTAATGGGCGCCGTCTCGGCGAACCGACCGGCCATAGGTCTTGTCGCCGGGCCGATGATGACCTCGCGTTGGCATGGCGAGCGGCTCGGCGCCTGCACCGATTGCCGCCGGTTCTGGGCCAAGTACCGCGCCGGCGAGATCGGCTCGGACGAGATCCACGACATCGAGGGCAACCTCGCGACCACTGCCGGGACCTGCGCGGTGATGGGGACGGCGAGTACGATGGCTTCGATCACCGAAGCCCTCGGCATGATCCTGCCCGGCACCGCGGCGATCCCAGCGGTGCATGCCGATCGGCTGCGCGCGGCGGAGGCGACCGGCCGCGCCGCAATGCAGCTTGCTCGAACCGGGCTCACCCCCGACCGCATCGTCACGGCGCAATCGGTCGAGAACGCGCTCAGGGTGCTGATGGCAATCGGCGGCTCGACCAACGCGGTTCTGCATCTGACCGCGATCGCCGGGAGAGCCGGCATCGACCTCGACCTCGACCGGCTGAACGAGATCAGCGAGGGAACCCCGGTGCTCGTCGATTTGAAGCCGACCGGTCCGCACTACATGGAGGATCTGTTCGCCGCCGGCGGGATCGGCGCGGTGTTGTGCGAGTTGAAACCACTCTTGCACCTGGATTGCATGACCGTGGCCGGCGAGACGCTCGCGGAACGGCTTGCGACCCGAGAGGGACCGGTCGACCGATCCGTGGTCAAGCCGCTCACCGATCCGCTGCAGGCAAAGGGCGGTCTTGTCGCGCTGTTCGGCTCGCTCGCCCCGAAGGGGGCAATCTTCAAACGGTCGGCGGCCGACCCCAAGCTGTTCGAAAAGGAAGGCCGCGCCTTCGTCTTCACCTCGCTCGAAGATCTCTCGGCGCGCATCGATGATCCCGATCTCGATGTCACCCCGGAGGACTTCCTGGTCTTGCAGAATGCCGGCCCCGCGAGCGCCTCGGGCATGCCGGAGGCCGGCTATCTGCCGATCCCGGGCAGGCTGGCGCGGGCTGGGGTCAAGGACATGGTGCGCATCTCCGACGCGCGCATGAGCGGCACGGCTTATGGTTCGATCGTGCTGCACGTGACCCCCGACGCGGCGAGCGGCGGACCGCTCGCCAAAGTCAGAAACGGTGACCGCATCCGGCTATCGGTTGCCGAGCGTCGCCTCGACCTCCTGGTGGCGCCGGAAGAGGTGGCGCGCCGTTCGGTCGCGCCACCTCCCGTCCCGGAGCGGGGCTATGCGCGTCTCTACCGCCGTGAAATCCTGCAGGCCGATCGCGGCTGCGACTTCAACTTTCTGCGCAAGCACCCGCTGAACCGGAACGCCCGCTGAGCCTGTCCACAAACGGCGCTGGGCCAGAGCAGCACAGAAGCACCGACGGGCTGAACGCGCTGGAACAAAATACAACGAAAATCGCGATGACACGCCCCAAATATCCGACCTGACGTCCAGCGATCACTAGTTATATCAAACGGTTAGGTCGGAACTTGCGACGCCGAGAAACAACGAAATCGACATCGCCGATCAACGAAAGCCGCTCGGCTCTGAGGGAACGAAAACAACAAGAACGGGCGCGCTGCAAAAAAGGCCAACACCTGTCGGCGCTCGATACCCTGTTGGGCTAAGCCCGACTGATCGGCAAGCCGGAGACAGCCAGCCGGTCGCTGTCCTGTCCCGACCTGTGGTTAAAGCACCGTGCCACCGGCGAGGTCACGTGTGAAAGCCGGCTGTCACCTGAGCCGGTGCGCCCGCGTGCACGCCGATACGCAGCTCAATCGGCTTGCCCAGCACCCCCTCGGATCGCTCCTTTTCGACGTGCAACTCGTCGAGCAGCCGCTCTCTTTCGAGAGAGGAGCCGATTCGAGAGAGGAGCCGATCTGGCGACCCAACCCCTTCATCGCTTTGGGCTTGCCGCCGCCGAGTTGCCGCGACAGGATTCATTGCGGACGACGCCGGTGTCCTATATCAGGCGGTGGCCGCAGCGAACCACCTGGATCGCGTAGAGCTTAAGACTTAGCGCGCGCCGACTGGCGCCCGGCACCGCGCCCCAGCCCGATCTTCTTGGCGAATTCGGAGCGTCGCTCGGCATAGTTCGGCGCCACCATCGGATAATCCGACGCAAGCCCCCATCTCGCGCGGTATTCGTCCGGTGTCAAATTGTAGGTGGACCGGAGATGCCGTTTCAGCATCTTCAATTTTTTGCCGTCTTCTAAGCAAATAAGAAATTCGGCGGTCACCGATTTTCGGATTGGTACCGCCGGCTTCAACGGTTCCGGCCGTGGTTGCGCCACCTGACCCTCCAGCGACTTCAGAGAGCCGTAAACGGCGTTGATGACTTCGGCTAGCTGTGCTGTCGGCAACGTATTGTTGCTGACATAGGCTGCCACCACATCTGCCGTCATCCGCAGCAATTCCTCCTCCGCCATCTTCGGCGCTGTCGTTTCTGCCATCTGTCGCCCCGATTAGTTTAAGAACGTTCAACCTTACGTTCATAATCGCATCACGAAATTCTTGTGTCAACGGATACTTGTGGAATGGCGCAGTACTTGTCATCGGCGTCACCTGCGCAACGACTTTACGTCTGAGACCGGTTACGGCCGGTCACATAGAAGAGATCTATCCGATGCGGTAATTTTTTGTTGAGGCTGAACCAGACATCTCCGCCTTCTTCGGACGTCGGTAGGTCCCTTGTCGCGACGCGGACGCGATTTATGGTAGGCGGCTGGCATTCCCGGTCGAGATTTGGTAGAACGACGGCGGTCGCGAGCTCGTCGCACGAGTCGGGGTGTGAATGATTGTGTCTGATCCTGAACCGCCTCCGCGAAGTCCTCAGCGCGGCTGCCTCATCCCGCCACTCTGACGAGCGGTCGCTCGATGCCCTCAGCCCCATTTTTACCCCCCGGTTCCGCCGCGGACGACTTCTTTTCCGAGACCCTTTTCGAGGCCGATCCCGAACTGGCGGCGGCGATCAGTCACGAGCGTGATCGCCAGCAATGGCAGATCGAGCTGATCGCCAGCGAGAACATCGTCTCGCCGGCCGTGCTGGAAGCGCAAGGCTCGGTGCTTACAAACAAATATGCCGAGGGCTATCCCGGCCGCCGCTATTACGGCGGGTGCGAATTCGTCGATGCGGTCGAAATGCTGGCGATCGAACGCGCCAAGCGGCTTTTCGGATGCGCGTTCGCCAATGTCCAGCCGCATTCCGGAGCCCAGGCGAATCAGGCGGTGTACCTGGCGCTGCTCGAGCCGGGCGATACCATTTTGGGGATGGCGCTGGCGGCGGGCGGGCACCTGACGCACGGCGCGCGACCGAACCTCTCCGGCAAATGGTTCAATGCGCTCTCCTACGGGGTCCGGCCGGCGGACGCCCGCATCGATTTCGATGAGATCGAGCGGCTGGCCGAGGCGCACCGGCCCAGGTTGATCATCGCCGGCGGCAGCGCCTATTCGCGGATCATCGACTTCGCTCGGTTTCGCGCGATCGCCGATGGGATCGGCGCCTATCTGATGGTCGACATGGCGCATTTCGCCGGGCTGGTCGCAGGCGGGGTTTATCCGAGCCCGCTGCTGCACGCGCACGTCGTTACGGCCACCACCCACAAAACCTTGCGGGGGCCACGGGGCGGGCTGATCCTCGCCAATGACGAGGAGTTAGGCAGCCGGATCAACGCGGCGGTCTTCCCTGGGCTGCAGGGCGGTCCGCTGATGCATGTGATTGCCGCCAAGGCGGTCGCTCTGCACGAGGCTTTGCAGCCCGCGTTCAGGCGTTACGCGGGTGCCGTCGTAGAGAATGCCAAGGCGCTCGCCGCGACCCTCGCGGAAGCGGGGATCGAGATCGTCTCCGGCGGGACCGACTCGCATCTGATGCTGGTGGACTTGCGGCCATTGGGGATTACCGGCCGGGATGCCGAGAGAAGTCTCGAACGAGCTTGGATCACCTGCAATAAGAATGGGGTTCCCTTCGACCCGCAGAAGCCCACCGTCACCTCCGGCATCCGGCTTGGCTCGCCGGCGGCAACAACGCGCGGTTTCGGGCAGGACGAGTTTCACACCGTCGGACGATGCGTCGTCGCAGTATTGCGGGCGCTCGCGCAGCGGCCCGCCGACAATGGCGCGACCGAAGCTCGTGTGCGCGAAGAGGTCCGCGAACTGTGTGCCCGCTTCCCGATCTACGCGGAACTCGGCCCGCGCCGTGGGCCAGACGGATAGAATCGCTTCCCGCATCGGGACAACTGAAGAAGGCGGAGGAGGAGATGCGCTGCCCGTTTTGCGGAGCCGATGATACCCAGGTTAAGGATTCGCGTCCGACGGACGATCGCGGCGCGATCCGCCGCCGACGCTTCTGCCCGAATTGCGGAGCCCGCTTCACGACCTTCGAGCGCGTCCAACTGCGCGAACTGACCGTAATCAAGAAAAATGGACAGCGTGAACCCTTCGATCGGGACAAGCTTGCCCGGTCGATCTACATTGCGTTGCGCAAACGACCTTTCGAGCCCGAGCGGGTGGAGCGCATCATCAATTCGCTAGTGCGGCAGCTGGAGAGTTCGGGCGAGACCGATATCCCGAGCGATATGATCGGCGGCCTCGTCATGGAGGCATTGGCTAGCCTCGATCAGGTTGCCTATATCCGTTTCGCCTCGGTCTACCGCAATTTCCGCGAAGCCAAGGATTTCGGGGATTTTGTCGGACGGATCGCGGCGGATGGCGAGTGAGGTCGCCTCGCCGCCGCCAGGTTCGGCCGGCGATCGACGCGTCGACCTCGGTGCGATGCGTGCCGCGCTGGCGCTTGCGCGCCGTGGGCTCGGCGCGGTTTGGCCAAATCCCGCGGTCGGCTGCGTCATCGTCAATCAGGGCCGGGTCGTCGGACGGGGGTGGACCCAGCCTGGGGGTAGGCCGCATGGAGAGACCGAGGCGCTTCGCCGGGCGGGTGAAGCGGCCCGCGGAGGCACCGCCTATGTCAGTCTCGAGCCGTGTTGCCATTGGGGCCAGACCCCACCTTGCGTCGATGCGCTAGTCGCCGGCGGGGTGCGGCGCGTCGTCGTTGCGCTCGAGGACCCCGATCGGCGCGTCGCCGGCGAGGGGCTCCGCCGGTTGCGTAGGGCAGGGCTCGATGTCGAGGTCGGGCTCTGCGCCGAGGAGGCCGCCGAGGTCAACGCCGGCTTCTTGAGCCGATTGCGGCTCGGTCGTCCGCTGGTTGCGGTCAAGCTCGCGACCTCGCTCGATGGCCGCATCGCCACCGCCAGCGGTGAGAGTCAGTGGATCACCGGACCGCCCGCGCGCGAGCGCGCGCATGCGCTGCGTGCCAGCCACGACGCCATCATGGTCGGCACGGGCACCGTCCTGGCGGACAATCCCCAGCTGACCTGTCGCCTGCCGGGGCTCGGCAGCCGGTCGCCGGTGCGAGTCGTCGTCGACCGCCACCTGCGCATTCCGCCGGCCGCGCGGCTGATCGCAGACGCGCGCCGGGTGCCGACCTGGATCTTGACGCTTCGCTCGGCCGACCCTGCCCGGCGCGCGACGTTCCTTGCAAGCGGTGCGGCCGTGATCGATGTCGATCCCGACCGGAAGGGTCAAATCGACCTTGCTGCGGCGCTCGGGGCGCTCGGCGAGCGCGGCATCACTCGGCTTCTCGTCGAAGGCGGCGCCCGGCTCGCCGCCGCGTTCTTCCGCGCCGGACTGGTCGATCGCCTTGCCTGGGTTCACGCACCGCTGCTGATCGGCGGCGACGGCGTCCCGGCGATCGCAGGCTTAAAGCTCGAAGCGCTGTCGGCGGCGCCGGGCTTCGAGCGGCTGTCGATGGAGACAGTCGGAGACGACATTCTCGCAACCTTCCGGGCCCGCAAGAGAGAGCCGTCCCATTGACCGCCACAGCCCGAAGGTCGCTGCGAGGAGAGCGAGGTGCTCCGAGAAAGGTCGGAAGCCTCTAGTAAATTTTCGGGCGGACCCGTAGCTTACCGGCATGTTCACCGGAATTATCACCGATTTGGGGCGGGTCCGGCGGCTGCACCGCGCAGATCTCCTCGATCTGACGATCGCCACGAGTTTTGACACCTCGACGATCCCGCTCGGTGCCTCGATTGCCTGCTCAGGAGCATGTCTCACCGTCGTGGCGATCGAGCCCGGGGCGTTCACGGTGCAGGCATCGGCTGAGACCATGGCATGCACAACGCTCGCCGAATGGCAGGAGGGCACGCCGGTCAATCTCGAGAAATCGTTGCGACTGGGCGACGAGGTCGGCGGTCATCTCGTCCTCGGTCATGTGGACGGTCTCGCGCGGATCGCCGAGCGGCGGTCCGAGGCCGAGTCGGTCCGTTTCGTCTTCGAGGTACCTGAGGGCTTGGGGCCGTTTATCGCGCCCAAGGGTTCGGTGGCGCTCGACGGGGTCAGCCTGACGGTCAACGAAGCCTCGGGAAACCGCTTTGGGGTCAATATCATCCCGCATACCCTTTCCTGCACAAATTTTCGCCAGGCGCATCCAGGACAGCAGATGAACCTCGAGATCGACCTGATCGCCCGCTATGTCGCGAGACTTCTCCCGCAAACGCCATGACCAGACCGCCCCATATCCTCCTCGTCGAGGCGCCCTACTACACCCACATCGCAGCCGACCTCCGACGTGGCGCCGAGCGCGCGCTTGCCACGGCCGGCGCCACCCATGAAAGCGTCTCGGTCCCCGGGGCGTTCGAAGTTCCGGGGGCAATCGGTATCGTCGCGCGAGCGAGCCAGCGTTTCGACGGGTTTATCGCGCTCGGCTGCGTGATCCGCGGCGAGACGACGCATTACGACCATATCTGCGCCGAGAGCGCGCGCGGACTCCAGGATCTGGCGGTGCGCGATGGGCTCGCCATCGGGTTCGGCATTCTGACGGTCGAAAACGAGGCCCAGGCTCTCGCCCGCGCCTCGCCCGAGGGTCGGGACAAGGGGGGTGAAGCCGTGCGCGCCTGCCTGGCGATCGTCGATCTGAAGCGGCGTTTGGCCGGGAACGGCGGGTGACCGCCTCGACGGAGACCGAGCATCGTCAACGCCCGGGCAGCCGCCGGCGCAGCGTCGCCCGGCTGGCTGCAGTCCAAGCGCTCTACCAGCTCGAGGCGAATCGCGAAGCCGATCCCGACTCGGTCGTGCGCGAGTTCGCCCGGCACCGCTTTGGCCAGGAAATCGACGGCGACCAATTGGGCGAAGCCGATTCCGAACTGTTCGCCGACATTGTCCGCGGCGCGGCGGCTGATCAGGAACGACTCGACCCCCTGATCTCGACCGCGCTCAATCCCGATTGGCCGCTGCCGCGCGTCGACTCGGTCCTCCGTGCGATCCTGCGCGCCGGCGCCTACGAGCTGGTGCATCGCCGGGATGTCCCGCCACGGGTTTCGATTAGCGAGTACACGTCGATCGCACACGCATTTTTCACCGGCAAGGAGCCGGGCCTCGCAAACGGCGTTCTCGATCATCTGGCGCGCGCGCTGCGGCTCGACGAGCTGTAACCCGATGGAAGCGGAGCCTCTCGGCGAGTTCGAGCGCATCCGTCGCTTCTTTGCCCCGCTCGCCGGGCCGGGCGGACTAGGACTTCTCGATGACGCCGCCATTCTCGATTGCCGGGCGGGGCGGCGTCTGGTCGTCACCGCAGATGCGATCGTTGAGGGCGTGCATTATCTGCCGGACGATCCGCCCGACCTCGTTGCGCGCAAGCTTTTGCGGGTGAACCTCTCCGATCTCGCGGCGATGGGGGCGCGGCCTCTCCACTACCTGCTGACGACGGCACTTCCGGCCGAGCTCGGCGCGGGCTGGGTCGCGAGGTTTGCCAGCGGGTTGGCCGAGGATCAGCGCCGGTTCGGAATCGATCTCCTGGGCGGCGATTCGGTGGCGACGCCGGGTCCCGCCGTGCTCTCGCTGACCGCCATTGGCGAGGTTGCGGCGGGAACGGAGATCAGGCGCAACGGCGCCCGCGCCGGCGACCTTGTGTGGGTATCCGGCACGATCGGGGATGCGTTCCTCGGGCTCGAGGTGCTGCGCGGGGCCCATCCGGAACTGGCACCCGAATATCGCGCCGAACTGATAAGTCGCTTCCAAATCCCCGATCCGCGTGTCGAACTCGGCGCCCGATTAAGCGGGATTGCGCGCGCGATGATCGACATCTCCGATGGTTTGATCGCCGATCTCGGACATGTCTGCGAGACCTCCCAGGTTGCGGCCGTTGTTGAGCTGGAGTCGCTGCCGCTGTCGCCTGCAGCAGGCGCCATCGTCGATGGTGCGCCGGGCCTCAGGACGCGCCTCGCCGCCGGAGGCGACGATTACGAGCTTCTGTTTACCGCACCCGCCGGCTCGACGAAGGCGATCGACGATTTGTCTTCGGTGCTGGGCCTGCCGATCACCAGGATCGGCAGGATCGAACTCGGAGAAGGCGTGCGCCTGATCGACGCCGAGGGACGCACCATGCAGATCCCCGAGTCGGGCTACCGTCATTTCTAAGCGAAACAGGGTACCGAAATCGCGCCGGTTATAGCGGCGCACCAGTTCGGTTGCCTGCGGGTTGCTCTTCTGGCATGTTTTCACGCGCTTACGTGCCTCGCCGTGCCGGGCCTGGCGGGGGGCGGCTGCCTCTATTCGCGCTCGTCCCGAGGAAACGTTTCGAATGCCCTCCGCATATTTGCTGGTCATCGCCTGCGGCGTGCTGGCATTGGTTTACAGTGTAGTCACCAGCCGTCAGGTATTGACGGCGAATGCCGGCTCAGCCCGGATGCAGGAGATTTCGGGCGCGGTGCTGGTCGGTGCGCGCGCCTATCTCAACCGCCAATACCGCGCGATCGCTGTCGTTGGCGTGGTGGTCCTGATCGTGCTCGAGGCTACCCTCGGCGTGCGCGTCGCGATCGGCTATCTGATCGGGGCGGTGCTGTCGGCGTCGGCCGGCTATATCGGCATGAACGTCTCGGTGCGCGCCAATGTCAGGACCGCGCAAGCTGCGCGCAGCGGCCTCAAGGCCGGGCTGGCAATCGCGTTCAAGGCCGGCGCCGTCACCGGGTTGGTGGTGGTCGGGCTCGGGTTGCTCGGGGTCGGGATCTATTATTTCGTGTTGCGCGCGACAATGCCCGGCGAGGATCTGCGTCCGGTGCTCGAAGCCATGGTAGCGCTGAGCTTTGGCGCGTCGCTGATCTCGATTTTTGCGCGTCTGGGCGGCGGGATCTTCACCAAGGGCGCCGATGTCGGCGCCGACCTTGTCGGAAAAGTCGAGGCCGGCATCCCGGAAGACGACCCCCGCAACCCGGCGGTTATCGCCGACAATGTCGGCGATAATGTCGGCGACTGCGCCGGCATGGCCGCGGACCTGTTCGAAACCTATGCCGTCACCATCGTCGCGACGATGCTGCTCGCCAATATCTTCTTTGCCCCGCCCCTGCGCGACAACATGCTGCTGCTGCCGCTCGCGATCGGCGCGGTGTGCATTGCCACGTCGGTAATCGGCACCTTCTTTGTCCGGTTGGGCGCCGATAACGAAATCATGAAGGCGCTCTACAAGGGGCTCATCGCGACCGGAATCCTATCGATCGTGGCGATTGCCGTTGTGATCTATTGGCTCCTCGGCCTGTCGGACCCGCTCGTGATGAGCACGGGCGCATCGGTGACCGGTCTCGGATTGTGGCTCTGTGCGATCGTCGGTCTCGCGGTCACCGGCTTCATCGTCTGGATCACCGAATATTATACGGCGACCACCTATCGGCCGGTGCGCAGCATCGCCCTGAGCTCGACGACCGGACATGGCACGAATGTGATTCAAGGCCTTGCTGTGTCGATGGAGGCGACCGCACTCCCAGTCGTCGTGATCTGCGTCGGCATCATCGCCTCTTTTCTGATCGCGGGTCTCTTCGGGATCGCGGTAGCGGCGACGACGATGCTGGCGCTCGCCGGCATGATTGTCGCGCTCGACGCTTACGGTCCGGTCACCGACAACGCCGGCGGCATCGCGGAGATGGCCGACCTGCCGCGCGAAGTGCGGCGCACGACCGACTTGCTCGACGCGGTCGGCAATACAACCAAGGCGGTGACCAAGGGCTACGCGATCGGTTCCGCCGGGCTGGCTTCGCTCGTGCTCTTCGCCGCTTACACGGAGGATCTGAAGCACTATTTTCCGACGCTCGATGTCCATTTCGGGCTGCAGGACCCCTATGTCGTAATTGGGCTCTTCATCGGCGGGCTGATGCCGTACCTCTTCGCCTCGCTCGGCATGACCGCGGTCGGACGAGCAGCCGGCTCGGTCGTCATCGAGGTGCGGCGCCAGTTCCGCGAGATCCCGGGCATCATGCAGGGCAAGGCGAAGCCGGATTATGGTCTCGCCGTCGACTTGCTGACCCGGGCCGCAATCCGCGAGATGATCGTGCCGTCCCTGCTGCCGGTGCTGGCGCCGATCGTGCTCTACATCGTCATCTCGATCATCGCCGGGCGAGCCGCCGGGTTCACTGCGCTCGGCGCGATGCTGCTCGGCACCATCGTGACCGGGATCTTCGTCGCGATCTCAATGACCTCGGGCGGCGGCGCCTGGGACAACGCAAAAAAATACATCGAGGAGGGCCATCACGGCGGCAAAGGCTCCGAACCCCACAAGGCTGCCGTGACCGGAGATACGGTCGGCGATCCCTACAAAGACACCGCAGGTCCGGCAATCAACCCGATGATCAAAATCACCAACATCGTCGCCCTGCTGCTGCTCGCGATCCTCGCGAGATGGGCCAGCTGAGCTCCGCCGATCGTCCGATCGGGAATTAGTTGTCTGGTCTGCCGGTTTGGTGGGTGTCGCCGGTGCTGCCGCCTCCGCCACCGGCACCCGCGCTCTTGTTGAATTTGCCGAGATTGCCGATCACCTGCTCGAGGAAGGACAGCTCACGGCCAGGCGCCGGCGTCGCCCTGGCAACCGGAGTGATTTCTTTCCCGTCCTCCAAGCCCTTGTGATCGACTGCCTTGACCACACCTTGGTCGTCGAAGTTGACAACATAAACCTGCTGGTCGATTACATTGGGATCGAAGAAGGCGAGCTGCCCGGTCCTTCGGCTGATGTAGTACCAGGATTTGTCGTTGAAAACACTGACGCTTGACGGCGAGCCCAGAATCTTGACCACTTCGTCCTTAGTGGTGCTGCCCGGGTGAATCTCGGCAATCCTATCTTGTTCAGGCAGATTGCCGCGCTGATCGACGCTCGTCGCACATCCGGCAACCAGTGCGGTCGCTAAAATCGCGCCGCAGATAGAAGATGGATGCCGAATGAAGGCAGCTCGCCTGTGGAACATGGGATCACGCAACCGGTTCTCTGTTGAAGCAAGTCTGGGCCGCGCCAGTTCTCCTCTGCCCCAAGCTTTTAACCGGGAGCCGTTCGTTGTCAATGTCTCCGACGATTTTGAACGCAGGGTGACTTCTTTTTGCCGACGTATCCCGGAGCGTGCCCCGTTTCCCGGTGTGATGGAGGGTTAGAGTGACCGATATCATACCCGAATTCTCTCGCCCTGTTCCGCTTGCGCGGCTGGGTTCCGCGCCCTTCAGGCAGCAGATCGAAGCAACGCCGGGTGAACGCGAGAAGCTGTCTCGGCGATTCGACCTTCTTGCCCTGGTTCGCCTGACCGCGGCGGTCGAGCTTCGCCGCCAAGGCGATGAGCTCATCGTGTTGGATGCCGCCTACGAGGCCGAGTTCGTGCAGAGCTGCGTCGCCACCCTGGAACCGGTGGCGGACGCAATATCCGAACGCTTCTTGCTGGTTTATGGTCCTGCCGAAGCCGAGCAGCAGGAAACCGGATGGCTACCAGACGAGGCGGCTTTCGAGCAATTGAATGGCGACGTGATCGACATCGGAGAAGCGGTGGCGCAGGAGCTCTCCCTCTCGCTGCCGGTCCTTCCGCGGCACCCGGAGGCGAGGATCGATGGCGAAACCCCGGTGGAATCGTTCGGCACCTTTGCTTCCCTGGCGCATCTGAAGCAGCGTAGGGAAGACTGACAGGTTCGCAAGCAGGACAGCTGCTGCGCTGTGGGGGACGGCTGTATGGTTGTTGCCGTGGCGCCTGTTTTTGGCTAATTAGCGGCGTTCTTTTTGCGCCGCTTTTCGCGAAAGCGAGCTTTCCATGGCCGTTCCAAAAAAGAAAACCTCGCCGTCGCGCCGCAACATGCGACGCTCGCACCATGCGCTTAAACCGGCCGTCTATGCCGAATGTCCGAACTGTGGCGAGCTGAAGCGCCCGCATCACCTTTGCCAATCGTGCGGGTATTACGACGGGCGCGAGGTAATCGCGGGACGACCGGAGACGCCCTGACCAACAAACGTCGCCTCAGAGGGCGTGCACTGTGAGCGACACCATCACGATCGCCCTCGATGCGATGGGCGGTGATCACGCTCCGGGCATCGTGCTGAAGGGCGCTGAGATCGCGCTGCAGCGGCATCCCGGCGTTCGTTATCTGTTGTTCGGCGCGCAGGACGAGGTTCGTCCACTTCTCGCGAAGCTGCCGAGCCTCGGCGAGGCGGTAACGCTTTTTCACACGAGCGAGGTCGTCGCGGATGATGCAAAGCCGTCGCTGGCGCTTCGCGCCGGGCGCCCGTCGAGCATGAAGCTCGCTATCGACGCCGTCGCTGATGGTCGGGCCGATGGCGTCGTGTCTGCCGGCAATACCGGCGCATTGATGGCGATGGCCAAATCTGCGCTGAAGATGTTGCCGGGGATCGACCGGCCGGCGATCGCGTCCTTTTTCCCGACCCAGCGCGGCGAGAGCGTGATGCTCGACCTCGGCGCCAACGTCGAATGCGACGCCGAGAATCTCGTACAGTTTGCGCTGATGGGTGACGTCTTCGCGCGGACCATCCTCGGTCTCGTCGAGCCTACCGTCGGCCTGCTTAATGTTGGCGCCGAGGACTTGAAAGGGAACGACGCCGTTCGCGCCGCCAGCGCGCGGTTGCGCCTGGCGATGACACCGACCCAGTTTTATGGGTTCATCGAAGGCGATGACATTGCTGCCGGGACCGTCGATGTCGTCGTCACCGACGGCTTCACCGGCAATATCGCCGTCAAGACGGCAGAGGGAACGATCAAGCTTTTCAGCGAGTTCCTCGAGGCAGCCTTTCGTCACTCGCTGTTGGCGCGGATCGGCTATCTCTTTGCGCGAGGCGCCCTCAAGAAACTCCAAATGCGCTGCGATCCGCGCCGTTACAACGGCGCCATGTTCTTGGGTTTAGGAGGCATCGCGGTCAAGAGCCACGGCTCGACCGACGCCTTCGGCTTCGCCAACGCGATCAGCGTTGCCATCGACATGAAGGTGAACGGCTTTCTCGACAAGATCCGGGTCGAGCTCGCGCGCCTCAGCGAGGCGCGGTCCATGCCGCAGCCGGCGGCACTCTAGGCGCTGGGGCGATGACACCGCGATCCCAGGTCGCCGGATGCGGCGCCTACCTGCCCGAGCGAATCATTACGAATCACGAGCTCGCCAGCCGGCTCGACACCTCTGATGAATGGATCCGCCAGCGCACCGGGATCGGCGAGCGCCGGGTCGCCGCGCCGGGAGAATTGACTTCCGACCTCGCCGTCCGCGCCGCGGAGCGCGCGCTGAGCAGCGCCGGGATGAGCGGCAACGACCTCGATCTGGTCGTCGTTGCCACCGCCACTCCCGACAACACGTTTCCGGCCACTGCGACGAAGGTGCAGGCGCGGCTCGGGATGAGGCGCGGGGCGGCCTTCGACGTTCAGGCGGTCTGCGCGGGATTCATCTTTGCACTGTCGGTCGCCGACAACGCCTTGCGCCTCGGCCAAGCGCGGACCGCGCTCGTCATCGGGGCGGAGACATTCTCTCGCATTCTTGACTGGGAAGATCGCGGCACCTGCGTACTGTTCGGCGACGGGGCCGGCGCTGTCGTGCTGAGGGCAGTCCCTGCCGCGGCCCCAGGCGGTCGTTTTATCCTCTCGAACCATCTGCATTCCGACGGACGGGAGTACGACATCCTCTATGTCGACGGCGGCCCTTCCTCGACCCGCTGCACGGGCTTTCTGCGGATGGAAGGACGTGAGGTCTTCCGGCTGGCGGTGCAGCACCTGAGCTCAGTGGTGGACGAGGCTCTCACGGCGAACGGCCTTACCGCGGCGGATATCGACTGGCTTGTCCCGCACCAAGCGAACAGCCGCATCATCGACGGCATGGGACGAAAGCTCGGCCTGCCGAAAGACAAGGTGGTCGTCACGATCGAACGCCACGCCAATACCTCGGCCGCCTCGATCCCGCTCGCTCTCGAAGCGGCCGTCGAGGACGGACGGATCAAGCCGGGGCATCTTGTCTTGATGGAAGCTCTGGGTGGCGGCCTGAGCTGGGGAGCGAGCCTGGTACGCTGGTAGCTGCACCTTCTGGGCGCGCATGCCTGCGCCGGCAGGAGGTCGCGTCGCCGCGCGACGCGAGCAAGACAACGCTTTGGAATTTGACGAGATTTTTCCCGCGGGTTAACCTCCCGGAAAGAACGGGGAGGGATCTCATGCCCGGAGAAACGGTTACTCGCGCTCGGCTCAGCGAAGCGGTCTATCAAGAGGTCGGCTTGTCGCGCAACGAGTCGGCCGAGCTCGTCGAGTCGGTGATCGCTGAAATCTCGAGCGCGCTCGAGCGTGGAGAGATCGTCAAGATTTCGTCGTTCGGGAGCTTCGCCGTCCGGCAGAAAGGCCAACGCATCGGCCGTAATCCCAAGACCGGCCAGGAAGTGCCGATCAGCCCGCGACGCGTTCTCGTCTTCCGTGCCTCGCACGCGCTGAAGGATCAAATCAATCAGGGTCTGGCCGAGGTGAGCGGCGGCGAGACACTCTCTGCGTCCGCGGCAACAGCCAATACACGCTCAGCCTGAGGTGACCCAAGGGAACGAGGCGGCAGCCCCCCGGCGCACCGGCAAATCGGGCGCTGCCTATCGTACCACCGGCGAAGTTTCGGAGGAGCTCGACCTTCCGGCACATGTCCTCCGCTTCTGGGAATCCAAATTTCCGGAGGTCAAACCGCTCAAGCGCGGGGGCGGCAGGCGCTACTATCGGCCGGAGGATGTTGACCTGCTGCGGCGGATCCGGCAATTCCTGTATCAGGAGGGATACACGATCCGTGGGGTCCAGAAGCTGCTCCGCGAGGGCGGGTCGCGGGAAGAATCCGAGGAGCCCATCGTGACCGGGGCGCCGCCGACCCTGTTCCGGCTCGATCCGGCGGTTGACTCGCCGGGCCCGCCCGCTCCCACCCGACACGCCCTACAAGCGGCTCTGGAGGACGTGCGCCGCGAACTCTTGGAAATCCGAGCATTGCTCGACAAGCTCCTCGCGCGCTGATCAGCCCGAAGCGAGGCGTCGCGGGCCCCGGCCGGTTGCATGGTTCATGTTGGACGATTATGATCGGCTGCCTCGGCAGAGTTGCCCCGGTCGGAGCGTAGCGCAGCCTGGTAGCGCATCAGCATGGGGTGCTGAGGGTCGTGAGTTCGAATCTCACCGCTCCGACCAGCCTCTTTCTCTTACCGCCGGCTTGGCGCGGATCGAAGCCTGGCCCCGAAGGACGAAGGCATGAATGCCCCCGACGCTGACCTCGAACCCTGGCAGTGGCCTGAGGCTCAATGGCGCAAGCTCGTCAACCGCGTCCGTGCCGGGCGACGGCTGCGTCCGCGTGAATGGCCGGGGGATGCGCGTTGTGCCGTGGCGCTGTCGTTCGATTCCGACCACGAGACCAGCGACTTGCGGGACGGCGGCAAGTCGATCGGCCGCCTGGCCTGGGGCCAATTCGGCAATCGGGTCGGCGTGCCGCGGATCCTGGGGTTGCTCGACAAATATGGTATCAAGGGCTCGTTCTACGTGCCCGCGGTGACGGCACTCATCCATCCCGACGAGCAGCGACGGGTCGTGGCCGAAGGCCATGAAATCGGCATCCACGGCTGGATTCACGAGCTGAATTCGGGCCTGCCGCGCGAAGCCGAACGCGACCTGATGATGCGTTCGGCTGATACCCTGGAGCAGGTGTCGGGTGTCCGGCCGGTGGGCTTGCGCACCCCCTCCTGGGATTTCAGCCAGCACACCCTGGAAATCGAGAAGGAGATGGGGCTCCTCTACGATTCCTCGCTGATGTCGGACGAGGATTGTTACGAGCTGTTGCTCGACGGCGAGCCGACCGGGGTCGTCGAGCTTCCGGTCGAATGGGTGCGCGACGACGCTGTTTATTTCATGATGAACCGGTTTTCGTCGCTGCGGCCCTATACCCCGCCGAGCGACGTGCTCGATATCTTTCGGCACGAGTTCGATGCCGCCTACGAGGAGGGCGGCATCTTTCAGCTCACCATGCATCCGCACGTCATCGGCTACCGCTCACGGATCTGGATCCTCGAGGAGATCATCCGTCACGCCAAGGCCCGCAAAGGGGTGTGGTTTGCCACCCATGCCGAGGTCGTCGACTGGGCGACACAGCACGCTGCCTGAGGAGGCGGATCAGGCGCCGGCCGCGCCCACGCGGTGCGGCTATGTTGCGCTGATCGGCGCGCCGAACGCCGGCAAGTCGACACTGCTCAACCGGCTCGTCGGCTGCAAGCTCGCGATCGTCACACCCAAGCCGCAGACGACGCGGAGCCGGCTGCTCGGCATTGCCATCGAAGGTCCGGCGCAAATTGTCTACATCGATACGCCTGGCATCTTCGCCCCGCGGCGCCGGCTCGATCGGGCGATGGTGGCGGCGGCCTGGTCGGGCGCCGAGGATGCCGACGAAACGGTACTGCTGGTCGATGCCGCCCGCGGCGTCGAGCGCGATACGCGCCGCATCCTCGAGCGCCTGGCCGGGCGCGGCCGGAAATCGATCCTCGCTTTGAACAAGATCGACCTGGTTCGCCGCGAAAGCTTGCTCGGCCTCGCCGATCAACTCACCCGAGAAGGCCGCTTCGATCCCGTCTTCATGATCTCGGCCCGCACCGGAGATGGGGTCGACGATCTGAAGCGGCATCTCGCGGCCGATCTGCCGCAAGGGCCGTGGTTGTTTCCCGAAGATCAGCTGTCCGACATGCCCGAACGTTTGATTGCCGCCGAGGTCACCCGCGAGCAGGTCTTCCTGCAGCTGCATGACGAGCTTCCGTATGGCTCAACCGTCGAGACCGAGCGGTGGGAGGACAGAAAGGACGGCAGTGCGCGGATCGAGCAGGTGATATTTGTCCAACGGCCGAGCCAACGGGCGATCGTGCTCGGTGAAGGCGGGCAGCGGATCAAGGTGATCGGCGCTCGCGCCCGCGGCGAGCTCGAGCACCTGCTCGAGCGCCGCGTGCATCTGTTCTTGTTCGTCAAAGTGCGTGAGAATTGGGTCGAGGACCGCGAACGCTACACGGCACTCGGTCTCGATTACGACGTCTGATGGAGTGGCAGGACACGGGGTTCGTCTTGGCGGCTCGCCGCCACGGCGAGCACGCCTTGATCGTCGAGCTGCTCACCCGCGACCATGGACGGCATGCCGGGCTGGTGCGCGGCGGACAGTCGCCCAAAGCGCGCGCGGTGCTGCAACCCGGCAACGAGGTCGCTGCGGTCTGGCGAGGACGCCTCGACGAGCATCTCGGCATCATCAGATGCGAGCTGATGCGGGCTCATGCGGCACGCTTTCTCGACGACCCTGGCCGGCTCGCCGGTCTGACCTCGGCCACAGCATTGGTTACGGGGGCGTTGCCGGAACGGGAGCCGCATGCAGGCGTCTTCGTCTCGTTCGCACGGTTGATCGAAGCCCTCGATTCGTCGATCGACTGGCCGGTGCATTATGTGAAGTGGGAACTGGACCTGCTCGGTGCGCTGGGGTTCGCTCTCGATCTCAGCCGTTGCGCCGTGTCGGGCGTCATGGTCGACCTCGCCTATGTCTCGCCCCGCACCGGCCGCGCGGTGTCGCGCGCGGCGGGTCTGCCCTATCACGATAAGCTATTGAGGTTACCGGAGTTTCTATGGTGCGATGCGCCTGCCGACGAGGTTCAACTCACCCTCGGCATGACCCTGACCGGCCATTTCCTGGCGCATCACGTGTTCGCGCCGCAAAGCCGCACCCTGCCGGCGGCGCGAATCCGGCTGGCCGAACGCACGCGGCAGGCGGCGGTACCTGGACAACAAGGACCCGATTGAAGACCCTCACCCACCCAGCCCCGCCCTAACCCTCCGCCGCGAGCGAGGGAGGGTTAGGGCGGGGGAGGGTTAGGGCGGGGGCCGTGGCTCTTCCCCGCACGATTAAGGTTCGCGCTGCATGCCTGTGACGGCCCTTTCCGGCGAGATCCGCAATGTCGACTTCGCCGATGCGCTCGGCGAGCGCTATCTCTCCTACGCGCTGTCGACGATCATGTCGCGCTCGCTGCCCGATGTGCGCGATGGACTGAAGCCGGTACACCGCCGGATTCTGCATGCCATGCAGCAGCTCCGCCTCGACCCGGCGTCGGGCTACAAGAAATGCGCGCGGGTGGTCGGCGACGTGATCGGCAAGTTTCACCCGCATGGCGAGTTGGCGGTTTACGATGCGCTCGTCCGATTAGCGCAGGACTTCTCGCAGCGCTACCCTCTGGTCGACGGGCAAGGGAATTTCGGCAATATCGACGGCGATAACGCCGCGGCGATGCGCTACACCGAGAGTCGCCTCTCGGCCGTGGCGCAAGCGATGCTCGACGGCATCGATGAGGATGCCGTCGATTTCCGCCAGACCTATGACGGCGAGGACAGCGAGCCGGTCGTCCTGCCGGGGCGCTTTCCGAACCTGCTCGCCAACGGGTCCTCCGGCATCGCGGTCGGCATGGCAACCAGCATCCCACCGCACAATGTCGGCGAGCTGTGCGTAGCGCTCCTACAGCTGATCGACCATCCGGCCTGTCCGGTCGATGAGATTACCGCCCACATCCGCGGACCGGATTTCCCGACCGGCGGCATCCTGGTCGAGCCTGCGGAAAGCGTTCGCCAGGCCTATGAAACCGGTCGCGGCAGCTTCCGGCTGAGGGCGCGCTGGACGACCGAGACACTGGGCCACGGCCTCTACCAGATCGTCGTCACCGAGGTGCCGTTCCAGGTGCAGAAAGGGCGACTGATCGAGAAGATCGCGGCGTTACTCGAAGAGAAGAAGCTGCCGCTGCTCGCCGATGTCCGGGACGAGTCGACCGAGGATGTCCGCCTCGTCCTCGAACCAAAGACCCGCAACGTCGATGCGGAGATGCTGATGGAGCAGCTCTTCCGCCTGACCGAGCTCGAGACGCGCGTATCGCTCAACCTCAACGTCCTCGATCCGCTCGGCGTCCCGCGGGTGATGAACCTGAAGGAGGCGCTGCAGGCCTTTCTCGACCACCGCCAGGTCGTGCTGCAGCGCCGCACCCGCCACCGTCTCACGGCGGTTGTGCGCCGCATGGAGATCCTGCGCGGCCAGATCGTCGTCTATGTCAATCTCGACGAGGTGATCCGTATCATCCGCGAAGGCGACGACCCGAAGGCCGAAATGATCGCCCGTTGGGAGCTGACCGAAGTCCAAGCCGAGGCGATCCTGAACATGCGGCTGCGCGCCCTGCGCCGGCTCGAGGAGATCGAGATCCGGAAGGAGCTCGACGGGCTCTCGGCCGAGGAGGCGCAGCTCACCCAGCTGCTGGCGAGCGAAAAGAGACAGTGGCGCGCGATCGCCAAGGAGATCGGAGAGACCGCCGCCGAGTTCGGCGGCGAGACGCTGCTCGGCCGGCGCCGCACTTCGCTCGCCGCCGCTCCCGAGCCCGTCGAGATTCCGGCCGAGGCGCTGGTCGAGCGCGAGGCGGTGACGGTGCTGTGCTCGGAGAAAGGCTGGATCCGTGCGGTTAAGGGGCACAACGTCTCGGCCGCCGAGCAGAAATACAAGGAAGGCGACGGTGCGCGCTTTGCGATCGCGGCCGAGACCACCGACCGCCTGACCGTCTTCGGCACCAACGGCCGCTTTTATACGATCGGGGTCGACCGGCTGCCGGGGGGGAGGGGCCAAGGTGAGCCGCTGCGATTAATGATCGACCTGCCGAACGAGCACGACATCGTTGCCATGTTCCCCCATCGGCCCGGCATGGAGCTCCTCGTCGCCGCGAGCGACGGGCGCGGCTTTGTCGTCGACGGTGAGGAGGCGGTGGCCCAGACCCGCTCCGGCAAGCAGGTACTGACGCCGGCGGAAGAAGCGACCGCACGCGTTTGTGCACAGGCGGAAAATGGTGACGCCGTCGCTTTTGTCGGCGACAACCGCAGGATGTTGATTGTCAAGCTCGACGAGATCCCGCTGATGACGCGCGGCCGCGGCGTCATCCTGCAGCGCTACAAAGCGGGCGGGCTCGCCGACGCCAAGGTGTTTCGGCTCGCCGACGGTCTGACGTGGCGCCAGGGCGAAAACCGCACTCGCACCGAGATAAATCTCGACCCGTGGCTCGGCGCTCGCGGCGCTGCGGGCCGCGTCGTCCCCACCGGCTTCCCGCGCTCGAACCGGTTCGGATGACGGCCGAATAACCGAACAATGTCACCATGCCATTCAGGCCGCGAGCGCAATCAAGCCCGGCCTGCCGATGGACGTCAGTCGTGGCAAGCACGATCTTCAGACGCGATTTGGCGGTTTCGTGCGTGATCCGAAACGGCCCGCAGCCTAACGTCAGAGAGGAAGGGCACGGACGGGCTCCCGCGGCAGGATCGCGCCGGTAGATGCATGCGGGTGCCGCCGATGCGGTCCGACAAATGCTCGCCGGCAGCGCGCTCACCCCCCGGCCGGGTTGTCCGTAGCGAGCCCCGGCCTCATAGTGCGGTGGTAAACAGGATGATGCCACCGACGACGGCCGCCCCGCCGAGAGGGGTGCCGAGGTACAGTAGCTCGTCCCGCCGTTCGCCAGAGGCGAGCTCCACGACGACGGTGCCGACCCACAGAAGAATTCCTAAAACCACGAGGGTTGCGCCGACAACCCTCCTGCGCATTCGCTTTCGCTGCCGCGAGGTCCTGTACGTACCGTGGAATGCCATCGGTAACGACCACCTCCCTGCCGGCCTTCGCCTCCCCCTCGTGGAAGGAACGAGATTACGCGCGTCTCCAGCCGCGGAGAAGCGAGAAGAGGGTTAACGCTGCTGACCCGGGCCGGGCAGGAGGCGGGCACCCGACCGGGTTACAGTCGCCACGAGGCGGGAGTTCGCCGGTGATCGGTTCCGGGCAACACCACAAAGGCGGTCTTGCTGGGAAAGCCGAACGGGCGCATGCTCGCACCTAGGTTTTACTACCGCGGAGGGAGGACCCAATGCCCAGAATCAAGCACATCGCACTGACGACGAAGGATCCCGAAAAGACCGCAGCCTTTTACAAAGAGGCTTTCGGATTGCAGGAAATCCGGCGCAGCCCGAACGGCGCCGTCTTTTTGACCGATGGCTATATCAATGTGGCGATCCTCAATTTTAAGACCGAGAAGGACGCCGATGTCGGCGCTCACGGTGCCAACTTCAGCGGCATCCATCACTTCGGCATCGAGGTCGAGGATCTCGACGAAGCCTCTCAACGGTTGGAGCGCGCGCAAGGCGAGCAGCTCACCGCGAAGGACGGTCTCGATATGGAAATGGCCGCCGGCAGCCACCGCAACTTCGAGATGAAATGGGCCGGCCCCGACGGGGTGGTCATCGACATCTCCCACACCGGGTGGGACACCGGATCGTGATCGCTGTCAGCGGAGGATCGAGCCATGGCCGATAACTTCACGATCTGCGTCGGGACCGTCGGGACCGGCGCCTGGGTCAGCCCGGACGGCGGCGAGAGCTGGCGCCAGGTGCGAACGGGTCTGTGGGCGGAAAGTCGGATATTCGGCTTCGCCGTCCATCCAAAACAGGCTCGCACCGTCCTGGCCGGCGCTGATGACGGCGTCTATCTGAGCGAGGATGGCGGCGAGCATTTCGAACATCTCGACTCGCCGATGAACGCGCTCCATGTCTGGAAGGTCGCATACGATCCCGCGGACCCGAATACCATCTTCGCCGGCACCCGGCCGGCGGCGTTGTTCCGGTCGAACGACGGTGGGCGACATTGGGAGAAGCTGCGCGCGGAGATGGCTGAAGAATGCCCCAATGTGCGCATCCCGCGGGTCACCGCACTGACGGTGGACCCGGCGGATCATCGCACGGTGTGGGCGGGTGTCGAGGTCGATGGCGTGCGGCGCAGCCGTGATGGCGGGGAAAGCTGGACGCGCATCGCCGGTGGGCTGAACGATCCCGATATCCACGATACGGCGGTCAGTGCCAACGGCACGAAGACCGTCCTCACCAGCACCCCGCGGGAGATCTTCGCGAGCACCGATGGGGGCGAGAGTTGGCACGGCTTGGGTGTCGGCGAGCATTTTCATCTGCCCTATTGCCGCAGTCTGGCGCTGAAAGTCGACGACCCCAAGGTGTTGTTCGTCGCCACCGGAGACGGGGCGCTCGGCAGCACGGGCGCGATCCAGCGTTCCAAGGACGGCGGGCAGAGCTGGCAGAGGCTGCCCCTGCCGGTCGAGCCCAATTCGCCGATCTGGGCGTTTGCGACCCATCCCGCACAGCCCAACCGGATTCTCGCCTGCAGCCACTATGGCGAATTGTTTGCCAGCGAGGACGCCGGCGATTCCTGGGTCAAGCTCCGCCGCGAGTTCGCCGAGACCCGCGCTCTGACCTGGACGCCGAATTAGCCGCGGCGAGGGCGCACACATCGGGCTCGGCCGGAGCTTCGCTTGATCGGCCGATCCCGATTACCCGCAGTCGAAGGGTAGGCATTATTTCCCTGCGGGAGTGTGAGCGCAGCCTTGCGGGGGTCGCGGAAGGCATGGGGGATCGGTTATGGTGACTGGGCAGCCACGCCTGCGCCCTGAGGCCTCGAGGCTGAGTACGGCTCCTGCCGCGCGGGGAGCTGTGTGGCCAGCTTATCTCGGCATCACCGCACTCTTGGTTTTGATCGTCGTGGCGCTCGCCGGCGGGATCATCTGGTACAACATGCGTAAATCCACCGAGCTGATGGTCGCGGCGGCCGAGCGTCAGATGGTCGAGACGGGAGACAAGATCTCGGATCGGATCAAGCTGCTCTACGACCCCATGTACGCGATCGTCGGCATTGCTTCCCAGGCGCCCAACATAAAGGCGCTGCTGACCGACAACGATGCTCGCCTGGGAATGCCAATTCTCTTAAGGATGCTCCGCTTCTATCCCCAGATCCTGTCGCTGTACGCCGGCTTCGACGACGGCGGGTTTTTCGGGGTGGATCGCATTGCCGGCGAATCCCGTGCGCGGTTTCGCAGTTTCTTCCGAGCGCCGGACAACGCCGCCTTCTGGAACAGGATCATCACACCCGGCGATGACGATGTGCGGGTCGAGCGCTGGGTGTTTCTCGACGATGACGGGGTCGAGGTTGGACACCACGACGTTGGGGCGACGACTTGGGACCCGCGGGTGCGTCCTTGGTATGGGCCGGCGCTTCACAGTAATCATGTAGAGATGAGCGATCTCTACATCTTCTTCCAGAATAATGATCCAGGATTTACCTTGAGCCGCAGCTTCCACGGTGAGCCATCCGGTGTCTTCGCGGCCGATCTTGACGCGATGGACCTGTCGGATTTTCTGAACAAACAGCGCATCACGCCGGGGAGCCTCAGCTTCATATTCACCCGATCCGGTGAAATCGTGGCGTATCCGGATCAGGCCCGAATAACCGCCCTGGTGCCGCCCGGCGGCGATACCACGGTCACGCTGCCGCACCTTTCCGAGCTGAAGGATCCTGTCGCCGACGGGTTGTTCGCGGCATTCCGAGAGAGCAGCACCCCGGGAAACTTAATGTACGCCGTCGCCGGCCGGAGCTATATCGGCCGGGCCGTCGAGATTCCGGCCCGCTACGGGCGTGACCAGCTGCTCGGGATCGCCGTACCGATCGACGAGATCCAGCGGCCGGCCATCGAATTGCGTAACCAGACGCTTTTCTATTCGATCGCTTTTCTCGTCTTTGCGCTGCCGCTCTATGTGACGTTGGTCGTCTTCTGGATCGATCGCAGGCTCGGACGCCATCATTCGCCGTTCGGTGCAATCGACGATGAATAGCGTGACGACCGGGGTTCCAAGCACGGCGGGCAGAGCTGGCTGAGGCTGCCCCTGCCGGGGGAGCCGAATTAGCCGCCGATTTCGCCGGCGAATTCGATTTTCGTTCCTGAGTCTCGGGAATAACCAGGAAATTCGCCCTCCTTTTCGCTCCCTGCTGGCGCGGCCCGATTCAGCCCAGATGCAGCACCGCTTTGCCGGCGAAGGCGCGGTCGAGCAGCTGGCGGGCGACCGGGCCGATCTCGGTCCATGGCGCCTCGATCGCGATGTGCGGGCGGAGCAACCGCCCGGCGACGAGCCCGGCTAGCAGCGCCAGTCCGTCGGCCGCGGGCTCAACCCGGCGCAGCTCGTGGAACAGGATCAGGCCATAGAGCTTGGCGCCGCCGGTCTGGAAAAAGTCACGGCTCGCGATCGTGCTGGTGGGCGATTCGGAGACGCCGAAAGTAACGCAGGTCCCGCCGGGGGCCAGCATCGTCAACGCCGCCGCCAGGGCCGCGCCGCCGACCGAGTCGAGAATGAGGTGGAAGGGCCCGTGCGCCGCCGCCGTCTTGAGGTCGGCGCCCAGCACGATGCGCTCGCCGCACCATTCGGCGATCGTGGCGCGGAACTGAGCCTGGCGAGCCTGGCCCCAGACGAGCGCGCCCGAGGCGGCGGCGAGCTGGACGGCGAGATGCCCGACCCCGCCCGAGGCGCCGTCGACCAGCACCTTGCGGCCGAGCAAGAGCCCGCCTTGGCGCAGCGCATGCAGTGCCGTCAGTCCGGCGACGGGCAGGGTCGCGGCCTGCGCATCGGTGACCGCCTCCGGCAGCGGTGCCACGGAGTGGCTCGGCGCGCGGACCCGCTCCGCCCAGGCGCCCGACGGAAGGAGGCCGACGACCCGGCTTCCGACCGGCGGCCCGCTGCCGTTTTGGGCGCGCTCCTCGACGACCCCGGCGAAGTCCCACCCCGGGCGGTCGCCGGGGTTGCCTTGTGATGTCGCGCGCCTGACCTCGCCGCGGTTCAACGAGATCGCCGTCACCCGAACGGTCACCTCGTCCGGGGCGGCGACGGCCATCTCGACGGGTCTGACCGCGAGCCCCTGCGGGCTCGACGGATCGACGACGACGGCACGAATGGTCTCGGGCATGGGGCTCCTCCTCAAGCCAGGTTGGCGCTCAACGCCGATAAAGCTACACTCGATCTCATCTACCAATGCAATCCGGCGGGAGGAACGATCGATGCTCGTCATGAACGTGATTGCCGAGATCCTGAAGAAGGAAGGTGTGTCGACCCTCTTCTGTTTTCCGACCACCCCGATCATCGACGCGGCCGCTGCAGCGGGGATCAAACCCGTTATCTGCCGCCAGGAGCGGGTCGGCGTCCATATGGCCGACGGGTTCTCGCGGGTGTCGAACGGCCGGCCGCCGGGTGTCTTCGCGATGCAATACGGGCCGGGTGCGGAGAACGCGTTCGCCGGGGTCGCGACCGCCTTTTCGGATTCGAGCCCGGTGGTGTTCCTGCCGCTGGGGCATCCGCGCGAGACCGCACAGCTCTTCCCGATGTTCAAATCGAGCCGCACCTACGCCTCGATCACAAAATCGGTCGAAGAAGTCATCCTGCCCGAGGAGGTCGCAAATGTGATGCGCCGCGCCTTTGCCCAAGCGAAGAACGGACGGCAAGGCCCGGTCATGGTCGAGATCCCGGCGGACGTGCACAGTACCGAGGTCGGGGTTGATCCGAACCAGTATCGGCCGGTTCGGGTCACCCGGTCGGCCGGCGACGCGCGCGACATCGACGAGGCGGCGGGCATGCTGCTCGCGGCTTCCTGCCCGATGATCCTGGCGGGGCAGGGCATCTTCTATGCCGAGGCGACCGACGAGCTGCGGCAGCTGGCCGAGCTGCTGCAAGTGCCGGTGATGACGACTTTCGACGGCAAGAGTGTCTTTCCCGAAGACCATGCCCTGGCACTCGGACCAGGCGGCGGCACCTTTACCGGGCCCGGGCGGCACATCCTGCACAAGTCCGACCTGCTGTTCGGCGTCGGCTGCAGCTTTACGCGCCATGGCATCGCGACCCCGGTCATCCCTCCCGGCAAGAAGATCATCCACGCGACCAACGACACGCGCGATCTGCACAAGGCCTTCGCCGCCGATCTCGGGATCCTCGGCGACGCCAAGCTCGTGCTCGGCCAACTGATCGAGGCAGTGCGCGACCGGCTCGGCGGCAAGGCGCGCTCGAACGGCCTCGCTCAGGAGCTCGCGGGGCAACGCGAGGCATGGCTCGGCCGCTGGCAGGCCAAGCTGCGGTCGGACGAGCGCCCGATTAACCCGTATCGGGTGATTTCGGAGTTCATGCGGGTGGTCAATCCCGCCGAGGCCATCGTCACCCACGATTCCGGCAGCCCACGCGAACAGCTCAACCCGTTCTACCGGGCGACCCGGCCGCGCGGCTATATCGGCTGGGGCAAGTCGCACCAGCTCGGCACCGGGCTGGGGCTCGCGATCGGCGCCAAGGTCGCCGCCCCCGACAAGTTCTGCGTCAACTTCATGGGCGACGCCGCCTTCGGGATGACCGGGCTCGACTTCGAGACCGCGGTGCGTTGCGGCATCCCGATCACGACGATCGTGCTCAACAACTCGACGATGGCGATCGAGACCCATGCGATGGCGCTGTCGCACGAGCGATATCGAGCGCGCGACCTCGGCGGCAATTACGCGGCGATCGGCCGCGATCTCGGCGGCTGGAGCGAGCGGGTCGAGGACCCAGCCCAGATCGGCGACGCGATCCTGCGCGCCCGTCGGCAAAACGAGGACGGGAAGGCCGCACTCCTCGAATTCATCACCAGCCAGGAGCAGAGCTTCTCGCACCGCCGCGGCGCCGCCGAATAGGCGAAGAGAAGAACCCATCCTGTCGAGCGCTGCGAGGATCGCGGCCACAGTCGGATTGCGTACAACTCGTGCCGCAACCGCCACTGCCCCAAGTGCCAGGGCGCAGCGGCCAAGGACTGGCTCGCCGCCCGCGAGGCCGACCTGCTGCCGATCGGGTACTTCCACCTGGTCTTCACCCTGCCGGCCGAGATCGCCCCAATCGCCTATCAGAACAAGGCGGTGGTCTACGACCTGCTGTTCCGCACCGCGGCCCAAACACTGCTCACTATCGCCGCCGATCCCAAGTACCTCAGTGCCCGCACCGGCGCCACCGCCGTCCTCCATACCTGGGGCTCGGCGATGATCCACCATCCGCATCTCCACATGATCGTGCCAGGCGGCGGGATATCGTTCGATGGCACGCACTGGGTGCGCTGCCGACCCGGCTTCCTGTTGCCAGTGCGGGTGCCTGTCGCGTCTGTTCCGGCGGCTCTTCCTGACGCGGCTCGCCGACGCCCACGCGGCGGGCCGGCTCGCGTTCTTCGGCGAACTCGACGGCTTGCGCAACGGCACTGCCTTTGCCGCGCATCTTGCACCACTGAAGAGAAAGAAGTGGTTCGTCTACGCCAAGCCGCCCTTTGCCGGACCCGAGGCGGTGCTCGCCTATCTCGCCCGCTATACACATCGCGTCGCCATCGCGAACAGCCGGCTGGTCAGCCTCGACGAGCGCGGTGTGACGTTCCGCTACAAGGATTACCGCCGCAATGGCCGGGCGCGCTTTCGCACCATGACGCTCAAGCCGAACGAGTTCATCAGGCGCTTCCTGTTGCATGTTCTGCCGAAGGGGTTCCATCGCATCCGTCACTACGGATTGCTCGCCAGCGCCACATGCAAGGCCAATATCGCGCGC
>Ga0074045_10000450_pt1 | contig 40229 bp, 45 predicted proteins | sample BogForMeECP23OM2_FD_94442 | JGI IMG/M metagenome (GOLD analysis project Ga0074045, IMG submission 94442) | Bog forest soil microbial communities from Calvert Island, British Columbia, Canada - Bog Forest MetaG ECP23OM2 | ecosystem: Environmental > Terrestrial > Soil > Wetlands ...
GGTTCACAATGCACGCATTCGAATCCTCGGCTGGATGGGCACTTACGTTTGTCAATGTCTGGCCCCCTGTCGATTATGAGGACGTTTAAGTTTGTTTTCTCTGTTAGTTCTAGAGCTGAAAAGATGCCTGCTGGCCCCGCACCCACAATTATCACGTCATATTTCATTGGCGCACTCCTCCCTGAACCCAAAGTGAAATGTAACAGGTAGCATATATCTGTTGGCGCAACCCCGCGGAATGCAAAACGACACGATTTTGCGGAGGAAACAGGCTCTTTTCAGGATATATCTAAAAAACATTTAATATGACTAAACATCTCTTTATGAATTTGCGAAAAGAATGCCTGGCGATAACCAATCTGGAAACAATTTTGATGAATTAATCAGCGACTTCTCACGTTTCTACATACTTATCATACTGTACGAGGGACCAGCGCACGGATACAGTATCATCAGCCGTTTCAAGAAAAGAGTCAAAAAAGACGTTAGCCCAAGCCTAGTTTATCCGTTCCTTCAACAGTTGGAAGAGAAAGGCTTAGTCAAACATATCGTCAAATCCGTCGGGCAGAAGGAAAGAAAGATTTTCGAACTAACCGAGGCAGGAAGAGAACTTTGTTCGGAACTTTTCAAACGCTTTGCAGACCTGGTTTCAATTGCTATTGAACCAAGTCTATACGTCTGCGCTCACTGCGGATGCAAGGTCTATGAAGGCGGCTATCATGAACTAATAAATGGCAAAGAAACAGCGTTCTGCTGCATCCACTGCGCCTTGTCGTACAAGGAAGCAAAGAAACCATCTAAACAGAGAAACTAACTGCAAACCAACCAAAGTGAACAGACGGCTTCTTTCTAAAACTATTTAAAAGAAGCTTGTTTGAAGCTGATTAATCTTTTATTGCTTCGATGAAGCTCATGACGTTCCAGAGCTTAACCCGCGTGTAGGGGGGCATGTTAGGGTCTTGAAGAATCTCGTCCAGAAGCGAGACGGCGTTTGAAGCGCGTACGGCTGGTGTGTATTCGCCGCTCTGCAGGGCGTTTATAGCGTCTTTGGCTGAGCGCCTTATGTTCCTAGGTGTTGTACTGTCCTCGGAAACCTCTGCAAGCACAGTTAGCGCCTGTTGAATTTTGCCTTCATATTCCTCAGCTTTCTTCTTGCGAACCATAATAAACTCCCCATTGATTTCTCCAAGTAAATCAAGTTATATAAGTATTGACACGTATTTACTTTGGGGTTGTTCTTGCAAGAAAAGAAAGAAAATGATACACCTATCAAACGCATGGCTGACCTGCTCATGCAAGGGGCCACTTTAACCGATCTTTCATGCCCTGTGTGTTCCTCACCGCTTTTCAGGCTACAAGACGGCAGTTTGTGGTGTGCAAAAGACCAGAAAAAAGTCATCATCGTAAAAGAAGGCGAAGAGCCTCCAGCCGCAGCTCCTTCCACTGGCTCAGGGTATGACAAGCTTGAAGCTACGCTTCTCGGCAAAATGGGGGATTTACAGGGTAAAATCGAAAAAACTCAAGATGTGGAAGAACTGCAAAGGTTAACTGCTGCATTATCCCAGGTGCTGGACAGCCTCGGCAAAATCCAGAAAATGGAAAAATAAAAGTAGGAATATTTGACGCTGGGCGTATTCGACAATTTTCCACCAAACGTCCAGTTTGTGCAGAGCTTCACCTCAACTATCCAGAGCCAACAGCTTCAGCAAAAACTAATCCAATCGTTTTACGAAATCAACAATAAGGAGTTCAGTTTTGAGGAAGCCGGGCACCCGACGATTCCAGAGTGCGAGATCATTTTTGAGTTTGGTTTAGCTGATGCTGACTGCTTCAACTTCATTGATGAGGAAGAAGTTAAGAAAGCGATAGATCTGCTTGCGAATCAGCTTTTGGAAAACATGGATTTCTTTTGCGTCATCCGCTACTACAGGAGCGAGGGGGAGAAAAGGAGAGCGTTAAAATTCGATTACTACGTCTTCAGAACTGTATATAACCGGAGCATTTTTGAAATTCAAGTTTACCATAAAAAGGGGCTGAGGTACGTGTCGCCTGAAGATTTAACCATGTTTATCTTCAACAAAGTAAACGAAGCTTGCAAACGAAAAGTGCTAAAACAACAAACGAACAAACCAACGTAGAGCTATTTAGAAACGACTAATTCTATAGCCGAAACTTATATAAACAGAATTCAATGCAAAAAACAGGAGAACGCTCTAAGAAAAGAAGAATAAGGGGCAAAACTGATGATTCCCATTGAAGTTCATTCCCTTCAGAAGAACTACGGAAGTTTAAAAGCCGTAAATGAAATCTCATTCACCGTTAACTCGGGTGAAGTTTTCGCGCTTTTGGGTCCAAACGGTGCAGGCAAAACCACCACAATAGAAATTTTAGAGGGCTTGCGAGAAAGGGATGGTGGCGACGCAAAGGTTCTCGGTTTTGACCCGTGGAAAAGCGGTTATGAACTTCACAAGAAAATCGGCGTCATTCCGCAAGAGTTTAATTTTATTGAGAAAGTAACCCCAAGGGAAGCTATCATCTATTATGCTGACCTTTTCGATATAAAAGTGAACCCTGACGATATTTTGAAAGAAGTGTTGCTTGAAGAGTCAGCTAAAACCTATTTTGACAGTCTTTCTGGCGGACAAAAGCAGAAAATGGGTCTGGCTCTTTCGCTAGTGAACACTCCTGAACTACTGTTTCTCGATGAACCTACCACCGGACTTGACCCGAATGCTAGAAGAGCTATCTGGGATGTCATCCGCGGGTTGAAAGCTAAGGGCAAAACAATCATTTTAACAACCCATTACCTTGATGAGGCACAGCAATTATCGGACAGGGTAGCCATCATGGATCACGGAAAAATTGTTGCGATGGGAACAAGCGACGAAATCATTGAGCAGTACGGCTCTGGGGAAAGACTTGAAATCCGCGGGTCCGAAGAGTTAGCCAAATACATCAAAGCCAACACAGAATTACATGTTGATTATGACTCCGCTAGAGGCGTCATAAGCGTGCCGATCAAACAGAAAATTGATGCTCTAGCGGCTTTGGCGGCTGCTGAACAGTCAAAAATGGATTGGAGCGACATTCAGACACGCCGAGACAGCTTAGACGATGTTTTCGTTAAACTCGTAAGCAGAAAATTAAGTGATCATGGAGAGATACTGGATGAGCATGAACATGGGGATGGTATGAAAGATGTATAGTGGAAGAAGAACACTTGCTGACTTCAAAGTTTTCAGCCGCGGATACCTAAGGAACAGATTTGGACTTTTCTTCGGGCTCATATTCCCAGTTATCTTGATTTTGATTTTCGGCGCCATTTTCTCAAGCAGCGGCTCAAGCATAATCAGCGTTTATGCCCAAAACAAAGACAACGGTCCAGTTTCAATTCAGTTCTTAGATGCACTCAACAGCTCCAGTACAATCAGGATAACAATGGTTAATCCTACGGAGGACTTTTCAAAGTACCTCGCCTCCCATTCGGCCTCTGACGGCATTGTCATACCTGAAAACTTCTCCGCCAATTATGGGGCGGGTCAACCAGTGAACGTGACGGTTTACGGGAACCCAACGTCAACTACAAGCGGCATCGTGAGCGGCACCGTAAACGGAGTCATCAACTACTTCAACCTCAACTACTACAAGCAGAACGCAATACCAATCATAGGCATCACACCGACGACAGTCAATACTCATCAAACAAAATACATTGATTTCCTTGTTCCCGGCTTGATTGGTTTCGCTATCCTTGTCAGCCCTATGTTCAGCCTCGTCAACATTTCATCGGATTACAAGAAGACCAAGCTGTTCAAGCAGCTGTCACTGACGCCGCTGACAAAGTTCGAGTGGCTCGCCTCAAAGATTCTTTGGTACATTGTTTTAACCGTTATAAGCTTCGTGCTGATGGTAGTCGTGGGAATAGGGGTCTACGGGGCAAACATCACCCTGACTCCTTGGCTTATACCCTTCCTGCTTATCGGTCCAACGCTCTTTGCCTCGCTAGGCATGCTTGTCGGAACAGTGACGAAGAACCCTGAGACGGCGGGTGTAATAGGTAACATAGTGACGTTTCCAATGATGTTCCTTTCAGGCACCTTTTTCCCAATCAGCGTAATGCCGCAATACTTGCAAACAATCGCTCACGTGCTGCCGCTGTTCTACATCATCGAAGGGTTAAACAACGTCATGGTTTACTCGAACTATGTGGGCGCAGCAATCGACCTGGCAGTCGTCGCAGTAATAACGGTCGTCATATTTGCGGCTGCGGTTAGACTCTTCAAATGGAGAGAAGACTAAACCAAAAAACCTTGTATTTTCCCTTTCTTCTGCAGCCCTATAGGGGCAACGGGTTCTTTGCCTTTCGGTAAACGCTACTTCAATTCACTAGCAAAGAAACTTTGAACTTTAGAAAATAAGGTGTCTGCCACCTCATCTTTTGTTCCTTCTCCGTTAATCAAGGCAAGCTCCCCCTTTGTCACAAAATTCAAGTAGACTTCGCGAACGCTCCGCTGAATTTGCAAGGTCTCCATCACGGACTTCTTTCTTCGCAACCGCTCTAACACTCGTTCAGGCGTCACATCGATAAAAACAGCGTAATCAGGCTTAAGAGCATAGGAATTAATTCTTTTGATCCAACCTAAATTAAGACCGGCGCTGCCCTGATAAGCGTAGGACGAGTAGATGTACCGGTCGCAAATCACAACCTTTCCCTGCTCTAAAGCGGGTTTAATCTCGTTTTCGACGTGTTCTATTCTGTCAGCGGCAAATAGCAATGCTTCAGCTGCGGTTGGCAAACGTTTCTCTTCGTAGAGGCAGCTTTCACGGATGTAGGTTCCTGTTTTGCCTCGGCTTGGCTCAGCCGTCAGAACTGTACGGTAGTTTTTGCCGAGTCGTTCCTTTAGGATTTGGGCCTGTGTGGTTTTTCCGCTGCCATCTAAGCCTTCAACACAAATAAACATCCCTTTCTCACTCATTTTTTGCAACCGCCTAGTCAGCGTTAACATTATAGGGAGATAAATAAATATAACTTGCAGTTGGAGGATTACTTGTGCCCAAAGCTTACTGGGGAGAAATAAAGGATCCTGTGCACGGGTACGTGTACATTTCTGAAGAAGAAAAAAGCGTAATTGACTCATATCCGATGCAGCGGCTAAGGCGCCTGAGGCAACTGGCAGGGTCAGAATTCGTTTACCCCGGGGCGAACCACACACGTTTTGAACATTGCGTTGGCGTGATGTATTTGGCGGGTAAAGTTTTGGAGAACCCTAATGTTTCAAGGCTTCTTAGCGAAGAGGAAGGTGACATGTGTAGGATCGCTGCGTTGCTCCATGATGCAGGGCACGGACCCTTTTCGCACGTGTTTGAGCAGTTATTGATTAAAGATTTGGAGAAAACGCATGAAGATATCACCTCGTGGATTATTGAGAAAAGCGAAGTCGGCGACAAACTTTCAAAAATGGGGTACGAACCCAATGAAGTGGCAGGCCTCGCTGTCGGAAAACTCCATAAGCCAGGCAAAGCGTTCTTGGATCAGATAATCAGCAGTGCCGTAGACGTTGACAAACAAGATTTCATCGTTCGGGACACTTACCACACAGGCGCAGAATATGGCTTCATCGATGTTTACCGACTCATCCATGCACTTGATGTCTTAGGCGAAAATTTGGCAGTGGAACTTGGCGCCCTCTCAGCCCTTGAAGCTTTCATGATAGCTCGTATTGAATCTTTCAAGAGCATCTATTTCCACCGCGTCGGAAGAGCAGCCCAGATCATGCTGGCAACCGCAATGGAAAAAGCCAACAGCGAATTAGGGTTGACGGCGTTCAAGAGTCCGGAAGAGTACATGGCTCTTGATGACTACTCAGTTTGGACTGCACTAAGGAAATGCGCAGCTTCTAAAGGAATAATCGAAGACCTTGAAAGACGCAAAATGCTAAAATGCGCCTACGAACGCACTTTCTACGATAAAGACACCATGATAAGCAACATTTTTGGCAGGGAATCCTATCGCCGCCAAATGCAAAGCGAAATCGCTAAAGAAGCAAGCGTCAATATCGAATCCGTCATAATCGACGTGCCTACAGTGCCCTCTGTACCCTACCACCACGCAGTGCTCATGGAATCTATGGAAATTCCGGTCTTCACCAAGAACCAAGCGGGCGAAAGAAGCCAGGAACGCCTTAGCGAGATGTCGAAGATTTTTGAAACCCTTAAAGGATTCATGAACATCCTGCGGGTCTACACTAACGAGACTGATCGGGACAAGGTGGAGAAGGCAACGAGGAAGATTTTAGGCAAAATTCCGTCAGCAGCAAAAATCTCTTTTTAGCATCTTTGCTGCATCTTTTCTTAAATACTAGTTGATGCTAAGAAGAAAAGCAGAAGAACTGTTGAGGGGAAGGATTAAGCGATGTCGAGCAGCCCAGACAAAAAAGTCATTAGCGTGAGGATCAAAGGAAAACCTGAAACCAAAATTGAACCTTCGCTGCTCTTCAGCCCAGCTGACATTCGAAGCTACGTGACTGAATTCGTTGCCTCCTGGATAAGAGGAGACATAATAATCCGTTTCCCCACAGCAGCGGAATTAGCTAAGCAAACGCCGTTCAGCATCGCGTTTCCAACTGACCCTTCAGTGAACGCAGAACTCAAAATCAAAGAACATTACATAGATCAACTTTCCGTAATAGCCGGAATAAAACCCGCATCTGCCGAGGAGCAGGAAAAAGCAATCGCTGATGTTTTCAAAATGCTGCTGATGTTCCGCTCAGCAAACAGAATCGAAGGGAAAATCCTCTCAAACGACATGGAAAAAAGAATCCAAGAACTTGAAAAAACCGTGAAAACCCAAGCTAAGCTTGTCGAACAGATAACGGGATTTTTGTTTAAACCTAAGTCTGCAACCAAAAAACCCCAAGCCAGCTGAGATCAAGTTCTGGAAGGGTAAGGTTTATTCGAGGGAAAAAGCATTCTGCTTGATGCTTCTAGCAAAAGCGCTCCGGTAGTATAGTCCGGTCAAGTATGCCGGCCTTTCGAGTCGGCGACCCGGGTCCAAATCCCGGCCGGAGCATTCAGGAGCCTTTATTTTAGTTCCACTGAATTATGCAATAGTAATAGACAAAACTGTATTTTGGTGGAGAAATTGCTGAATCAGAAAAGTGCCTTTCCGCCTTTTCAATAAGTATATTAATTGACTGAGTTGCTATTTTCAGATGACGGTGGCAAAAATGAACACAAACAAAGCAACTTCAGCGAACAGTATCCCGACAAACAGCCGATTAAGCTACCCTACAAAAGTCCTATTGACCGTAACCTCAGTCGCACTCTTAATCAACTATGTTGAAACAATGGTTATCCCAGGAATCCCAACCATCCAAAACCATTTTTCAACCACAGACACAATTGCCTCATGGATAACCTCCGCTTTCCTAATCGTCGGAGCAGCGGTTTCGCCGCTTTTCGGAAAACTAGGCGACATATATGGCAAGAAGAAGATTTTTCTCACAGTCCTGCTGTTTTACATTGCAGGAGTAGGATTAGCTGGGTTTTCGACAAGCATCTACATGCTGATTGCTTCAAGAGCTGTCCAAGGCGTAGGCTTCGCTGTTGTTCCATTAGGCTTAGCGATTATCACTGACATTTTCCCCAAAGAACGCGTAGCTACTGCACAAGGCATTATAAGCGGAACTTTCGCTATAGGAGCTGCCGCAGGCTTAATCATAGGGGCATATATCGTTCAAGATCTCAGTTGGGAATGGGCTTTCCACACGGCATTCATATTGAGTATCATCTTGTTCCTTATCGTCGCCGTCATGCTCAAGAAAGATGTGCCTGGCGTGAAAAGCAAAGTAGATTTCACGGGCGCAACAATGCTTATGGCGGGCATAGTTCTTGTGCTGCTTTACCTGACAGAAGCACCCAACTTGGGTTGGTTGTCACTGGAAAACATTGCTTTCCTTATACCTGGCTTAATCTTGATCGTCAGCTTCTTTGTGTTTGAAAACACCCGCTCGAGCCCGCTTATTCATTTGGGGCTCCTGAAGATCAGGAACGTTCTTGTCGCAAACTTGGTTGGCATACTATCCAGTATGGGAATGTTTCTTTTGTTTTTCGCTGTCATCTATTACGCTCAGTACCCGAAGCCCTACGGGTTAGGACTCGACATCATTACTACGGGATTGACGCTTGCCCCAGCAACGCTTGTGATGCTCATTGTGGGGCCTGTTATGGGCAGGCTTGTAACTAGAATTGGACCTAAACCTATACTCGCGTTGGGAGCATCAGTGAGCATCGTTGGTCTGTTGCTTTTTACGTTTTTTAGGGGAACTACAATGGAACTAACCATTGATGTAGCATTCAGCCTCATTGGACTCGTCTCCCTGATCATCCCCATAGTGAACATGATTTCGGTTTCAGTGCCTAAAGAAAACACAGCAGTAGGTTTAGGGATGAACACTATGTTGAGAAACTTAGGAGGAGCTATAGGCCCCGTACTTGCTACAACTATAATATCAACCTACTACGCCACTGTAAAGATACCCATGCCGCCATATGCCATCAAGTTCGGAGACAAAACAGCCTTCAACACAATTTTCGCAATTGGCATCGCTTTAATGTTTGTCATACTCGCTCTGAGTCTATTAGCCAAAAACTACAAATTCCCTAAAAACAAGGCCCAAACCACAAGCCCGAACTAAAGAATCTGTTTTCCATATCTGTGGCATGACATTTATCTATTAAATTGCTAAATAAAAAATAAAAAACAAAACAGGTTTTAAGCTGGTGGCAATTGTTTTCCGCAGTGGGAGCAAAAAGTTGCATCTGGTGCTACCGGCGCACCGCAGTTAGGGCAATAACGTGCCATCGTCGTTGGAGTTGCGGTGGGCGAGGCTATTGGATGAACAGATGGCGGTGGCGAGACGTACGGTTGTGAAGAATAAGGTTGGTGCTGTTGCGCTTTCATGGAGAAGAAGCCTACAGTGGCAAAAATCCAAGCGAGGAATATCAATATAAAGCCAACAAGAACTATTGTCAGAATGGCGCCCCACCAAAGTAAAGTCCCGGCGGTCGTAAACGATTGTTCTCCCGATTTTTGTGCAAGCGTATCGAAAGTTTTTCTTAAGCGCATGGCTGCAACTAGATAGAAAAAGAAAGCAATGACCAAACCCGCCAAAAATGATAGGATGCCCAGTCCGAAACCGATTATAGTTGCGAAACCGATTGCCAATGCCGCAATGGCAACTGCAAACGCTATTACGGCGATTATTAAGAATACAACGCCCATCACTGCGTTTTCATAGATTCCGTTGTCTTGATAGTAACTTGCGAGGCCCTTAATTCCAATTAATAGCAGGATAGCACCAATTATTCCCAAAACTACACCTGCGTATGGGATAGGTGTGAGTATTAAGAGTATGGAGCCAAGGCCAGCTAATGTTTACTGGATTCCACATTACTTGCGTTACTCATTCGATTTTTCCTTCAACAATTCGAGTACTAATATTTGTAGAGCCCCCAATCAGATAAGCGTTAGCCAGCCTAAGTGAAAAATAAATACACCGAATTTCACTATAAATCAGAAGTGACCAAAAATGAACTGCTCCAGCCCTTATAAAGAACTTTTATCGAAAATTGAAGATATTTCTGTTCTAGTAACAGCCGAAGGTATAATTCATTGGGACATGGAAACCATGATGCCGCCCGGAGCCGTTGAACAAAGAAGCATGCAGTTGTCCCTACTAACCCGTATCCATCATCAAATGAGCACCAACCCAAAAATCGGGAACCTGCTAAGCGCCATACAAGCGAACCCTGAGTTCGAATTGATGAGGCAAGCTGAAAAACGAAACGTCTACCTAATCAATAAAAGTTACCGGGAGCAAACAAGCCTGCCGGAAAAATTAGTCGCTGAAATTGCCAAACAAGAAGCAATAACTGTAAATGTTTGGAAGAAGGCTAAGGCTCAAAAGAACTTCAGCGTTTTCAAACCCTCCTTACAGAAGCTTCTGGACTTAAGCATTGAAGCGTCAGAAATCCTCATGAAAGTGAAAGAAACCAAAACGCCATATGAAGCTTTGATCGACAATTTTGAACCCAAAATGACCGTATCAACAATTACTTCAACCTTTAACAAGCTTCATGGCGGATTAAAACAGCTTATAAATAAAATTCAATCCAGCAAAAGCGAACCTGAAACATCAATACTTCGCCAGCCAGTTCCAATTGAGGACCAACGTCAAATTGCGCAACTTCTGACTCATGCTTTAGGTTACGACACTTCTTCTCCTGAGGCGCGAGGAAGAATTGACGAAACGGAACATCCCTTTACAGAAGGTTACTACGATGATGTTCGCATAACAACGCATTATTACTCGAACAATTTTGCAAGCTCGATCTTTTCTGTTCTTCACGAAAGTGGGCATGCGAAGTACGAACAGAACCTTAACTCTAAATGGAAGTTTCAGCCGATAGGGTCCCCATGCTCTTTTGGCATACACGAATCACAATCGCGCTTCTACGAAAACATAATCGGACGCTCAAAAGAATTCTGGATGGGTCTTATGCCTAAAATCAAAGAAAAAGCGCCTATCCTTTCAAACCTTGAAGTGGACAAGTTTGTGAAGGCGATCAACAAGGTTGCACTCTCAAAAATACGGATAGAAGCCGACGAAGTAACCTACAATCTACATATCGTTGTCCGCTTCGAAATTGAAAGAGACCTGTTCTCCGGCAAAATCAAAGTCGACGAACTTCCTGAGATTTGGAACCAGAAATATGCTGACTACTTGGGCATAAAAGTTCAAGATGACTCTGAAGGAGTAATGCAGGATACCCATTGGGCAAGCGGCCTTTATGGTTACTTCCCAAGTTACGCGCTCGGCAACATCTATAGCGGGCAAATACTAGCGGCGTTAACTAAAGATATGCCAGAATGGCGAAGCGAACTTGCAACAGGGAAACTAAACCAGCCCAATGGATGGCTGAAAAAACACGTTCACAGCCAAAGCAACCTTTACGAACCAGAGGAACTAATCAAGAAAGCAACAGGGAAAAACTTGAACTGTGAGGCTTTCATGTCTTACTTGAACGAGAAATACGGCGCGATCTACGGTTTTTAAGTGGTTGTACTCAACGGTTGCTGATCAGGTTGCTTAGTGAATTCTTTGTATATGAATATAATGAGGTATGCCATGATTGCACCGATCGACAGGTATAGGCCACCGTAGCCGACGATTGCATTGTAGATGTTGGCACCCACTATGAATAGCAAAAATCCTATAATGAAGGCGCTTAAACACACATAGTCCGTCCAAGACATCAAACCTACCTCGCAGGATGGAACAGATAAAACTTCAATGTATATAGATTTAACGCCATATCTTCCGATAAAGAGAAAAACACGATTCCCCCGGATGATGCAAAATCAAAGTGACAACAAAGCGCTAGAATCGTTAGGAACCCCCTTATTGTCTTTCTAATTCTCCGACATTTTTATATACAAGGTAGTGCACAAAAAAGCCCAGAGGGCAAATTAAATGTCGGGAGCAGATATAAGAAAGCCAGAAACTCGAGAAGAACTTGTGAAAGTGTTGACGGAAGCGGCAAAAAAAGAGGTTGGAACAAAGAATAGGCCGGCAAAACCGACAGTAATCGGAACGGCGAAGGAAATGGACATTCATAGAGATACACTTTATAGTTGGCTGAAGGAGTTTAATGTCGATTTTAAAGAAATTGTTGACCATATACCGACAGCCGCTGCAGATGCTCCAGAAGAAAGATCCGGAAGCACTTACCTAATCGGCGAGTCCTTGGTCGGGGAAGGCAACGAAGTTGCCCACATTGACCTAATGATTGGCGACAAAGATGGACCAGTAGGCCATGCGTTCGCCAACGGCATGACAAACCTTTCCGCAGGTCACACACCGCTCTTGGCAGTTATCAGACCTAATTTGCCGCCTAAACCCCACACACTAATCGTGCCCAAAGTAACCGTCAAGAACATGGCGGACACTGGAAAGATTTTTGGTCCCGCACAAGCTGCAGTTGCTAAGGCCATCGCAGATTCCACCGAGGAAGGCATCATCCCCCGCGAGCACCTTGACGACTGGGTCATAATATGCAGCGTATTCATCCATCCCCAAGCAACCGATTACAGAAGAATCTACCAGTACAATTACGGCGCAACAAAAATGGCGCTTCAAAGGGCATTGAAAAATTATCCGTCATATGAAAAGATCATCTACGAAAAGGATCGTTCAAAACACCCAATCATGGGATTCAAAGTGCCACGGCTGTGGAGACCACCATACTTGCAAATCGCAATGGATGCGCCAGAGATTGAGAAAACCAAAAAGGTCTTGGCTCAGCTTCCGGGAAGCGACAGAATCATTATTGAGGCAGGAACCCCGCTAATCAAACGGTACGGAACAAAAGTAATCAGCGAAATGCGCCAAGTTTCCAAAGACACATTCATGATTGCAGACCTCAAGACCCTTGATGTAGGAAAAGTTGAAGTTGACATCGCCTACGAAGACACAGCAGACGCAGTCGTTGCCTCAGGACTTGCTCCAGGCGAAACATTGGACGCATTCGTGCATGAAGCTAAGCGCCTGGGAATATACGCCGTCATCGATATGATGAACGTTGAAGACGTGATGGCGAAAGTGAAGTCAATCAAGGAGTTCCCAGACATCATCATTCTGCACAGAGGAATAGATCAGGAAAGCGGAAGAACCTGCGGGCTCGAACGCATACAAATGATACGCAAAGCATTCCCAGACAAGAAATTCCTCATTGCGGTTGCAGGCGGAATCGTACCTGAAACAGCCAAAGAAGCATTGGAGCAGGGCGCAGACATTCTCATCGTTGGACGGTACGTAACGCAGTCCAAAGACGTCGAACGAGCAGTAAGAGACTTCCTTGAACTGACACCAGCCATGCGTGAAGACATCGACCTCTTCAGAGTCCACACAGAATAAACCTTGAGCACAAAGCTCACCAATTTTTTCGTCTATTATTTTTTTCATTTTTCGGCGAAATTTCCAGGTATCCTTCATCTTTTCAGCAAACTCGCAATGAAAAAGTTGGCTCTTGCCAATCAGGCTCTTCCAGATTACCAAAATAAGCGCCGGCAGCAGTTTAACTAAGTGTTCTCTAATTTTTTAGTTCCAACGAAGTTTCATTTCAAGCCCTAAATCAAACCTACCACAAAAATGATATGCAACTAATTTGTGCTTCATCTGAACAATTTCAAGGCTAAAAAAGCGACTAAGAAAACCACGGCAGTTATGACGAACATAAACGTGTAATTCAGGTTGAATGCGAGAAATGGCCCGAAGAAGGCGCCCAGTGCTGAACCTAAACCGACCATTCCGTCGAATAGTCCCGCTTTTCCTTGGGGTATGACCTCCATTGATAGTGAAAGCATCATGATGTAGTACATGGCGTAAGCGAACCCAATGAAAATCAGCAAAAGCCCAGTCATGATTGTTGGCTGGAAAGCAAACAAGATGACTCCGACAAGCGAGAAAATAAGGATGCTGCGCAGAAGCACAAAGCGTGGCATCTGTTTTCGTATATTCATTTGTTGGGCTTTGCGACCAATCAGGAAGTAACCAGTAGTCCCCCCGACAGAGTTCAAAATGTACGCAAAATAAACCCAGCTTGTCGACAAATGCAAGCCCTCTCTTAGAAAGATTGGCAGGGGTGTGAAGAAGAGGCTTGTGGCGAGAGCGAACAGAACTATTGCAAAGACGAACCCGCTGAATCTGTCTTCTTTAAGTTTTCCACTCCACCGCAAGCCATCCATAAGCTTCGATGAACCTTCAAACCCGCGATTAACCAAATCCATCTTTCGCTCGATGCCGACTAACCGACGCTCGAAAATCAGCAATGGATCAGCAACAAGTAGAACCGCCAAAACCAATGCCACCACACTCAATCCGCTGCAAAGGTAAAAGGTGTAAGTTGACAAGGTTGAGAAGCCAAGTGAAGACGCAAATAAAATTATGCCTATTGCGAGGCCGACGATGGTGCCCATTTCGGTGATGCCCTCATAAATCCCAAAGGTTCTCTCCCAATCATTGCGGCTATAATGCTCAGTTACAAGGACATTCTTGGGCGATTCATGCGCCACATGGAACATCTGCATAGCCACGTACAAGACAACGAACACGATCAGGTTCTGGGCGAAAGGAAGCGTCATAAGGAAAAGAATGATGGCTATCGAAGCGAAAGCCATTAGAATAAAGATTTTGTAATGACGAGTAGCGTCGCAAAGGTACCCCCAAAGAAATGAAGCGGGGATTGAACAGAAAATCGCTATTGAAGTCATTACGCCAAGGGCAAGCAGCGGTCCACCTAAAATGTTGGTGTTCTTAAAAGCAACGACATAGAGGGGTATAAAGACAGTTAGCATTCCGAAGGCTATGTCATGAAAGAAGAACCCCAACCGCCACATAGCCAAAAATGCACTCCTATGTTGCATTAAAGCTTTTGCTTACCCAAAACTCACTTTCCTTAAAAAGGGCCTACACAGAAGCGTTTTCCATATAAATCCTTAATAGAGAGATAGCCCAACTTCATACTCCGCTGGAGAGTAAATCAGCAAATGGCAAAATTCAAGATAATAGTGTCAGACCCCGAGGTTGGAACATCAAAAGTCGTAGAGCTGGAAGAAGCACGAGCAGCACCGTTCATCGGTAGAAGAGTCGGAGAAACCATAGACGGCTCAATAGTCGACCTTCCAGCACACAAAGTTCTGATAACTGGCGGCTCAGACAGAGACGGCGTCCCTATAAGGGGAAACGTTCACGGCGGTGTCAGAAGAAACGTCGTGCTTAGTGGCGGAGCAGGCTTCACCCCGAAGAAAAAGGGAGAAAGAAAACGCAAAACAGTTCGCGGAAGCACAATAACAGACGAAATTGTGCAGATCAACATGAAAATCGTCGAGAAACCTGGCGCAAAAGCCACTGAAGCTAAAGTTAAGCAACCCGCAAAATAAGCAGCAGTTCAGCAGACTGCATGCTTAAACCTTATAAACTTCCATAGTTCTTTCATAGTTCATTACGTTTATTTAGAGAAGAGAAAAACATGAGCGACGAGAGAAAAGCCCTTCCTAAGCAGCCAGAAGTTAACGTTGGCACAATAGGCCACGTGGATCATGGCAAGACGACTTTGGTTCAAGCATTAACTGGCACTTGGGCGTCTAGACACAGCGAGGAACTCAAAAGAGGCATCACAATCAAACTCGGCTACGCCGACATGCCGATCTACAAATGTCCCAAATGCCAACCACCAAACAACTACTCTCATAAACCAATTTGCGAAAAATGCAACTCACCCGCAGAATTTGTCCGAGCCATTAGCTTTGTCGATGCACCTGGGCACGAAGCGTTGATGGCCACCATGCTGAGCGGTGCAGCAATAATGGACGGCGCAATCCTTGTTATTGCAGCAGACGAACTGTGTCCTCAACCGCAGACTCGTGAACACCTCGCAGCCGCAGAGGTTAGCGGTATCAAAAACTTGATTATCGTTCAGAATAAGATTGACATTGTCGACGAAAAAAGAGCAGTGGAAAGCTACAAAGAAATCAAAAACTTCATCAAAGGAACAGTAGCTGAAAAAGCACCAATTATCCCAATCTCTGCACAAAGAGGCATAAACATCGACGTACTGCTTACCGCAATCGAAACAATCATTCCAACGCCCAAAAGAGACGAAACCAAACCCCCGCTCATGTACGTAATCCGCTCCTTCGACGTCAACAAACCAGGAAACATCATCGAAGACCTGGAAGGCGGCATTATCGGCGGAACAATCGCTCAGGGGAAATTCGTCGTGGGGGAAGAAATAGAAATTCGCCCCGGAATCAGCGTTGAAAGAGAAGGCAGAACATTCTACGACCCGCTCATCAGCGAAATAGTCAGCTTACACGCGGGCGAGCAAAGCGTCAAAGAAGCCACATGTGGAGGACTAGTCGGTGTAGGAACCCTGCTTGACCCATCTTACTCAAAAGCAGACGGCTTAACAGGAAGCATAGCGGGAAAAGTTGGAATGCTACCGCCAACACTAACGGAAATTACCTTAGAAACCCACGTACTAGAACGGGCAGTAGGAACAAAAGAGCTACTAAAAGTTGAGAAATTTAACCCTGACGAGACACTTTTACTTCACATTGGAGCAGCAGTGAACGTTGGCAAAATCATCAGCATAAAACAAAACGTCATAAAAGTGAAGCTGACTAGACCGATATGTGCGCTGCCAGGTTCAAGAGTTGCCATAAGCAGAAAGATCACAGCCCGCTGGAGACTGATTGGGCACGGTCTCATACTGGCAAAGTAGACAAATCATTCTACGGGTTGTGTTATTCCTTTTGTCCTAAGGAATTCATGCGCCTTTTGCAACACGTCTTTGGAGTTCTTAAAAGTCAATTTCTCGGTGGCACGCCTGTAATCCAGCCAAACGTAGCCCACATGTTCAAAAGACAACTCTACCTTGTCAGTGAATGCTTCCATGACAAAGAAAACAACCTCTTTATGGATGGTCAAGCCTTGTCTCCTATAAAAGTAAGTAATATCTTCCCTGAAACCGTCTATGAACTGCGCCCCGGTTATGCCTGTTTCCTCTTGTAATTCACGGACCACCGTCTGTTGCTCGCTTTCGTTAGCTTCAACATTGCCCTTAACGAAATCCCAGTGCCCAGCAGCGTAATTCAAAAGAAGATATTTTGCGACACCATCTTTTCTCACGAAAACAACTGCGCCACAGGATTTCTCGCGAAGCATACATTCACCTAACCGCTGCACAAATCATTTGTTCAAGGTATTTAAATTAGTGGCTAATTCGGGGCTGATCCAAAACCTCACCCAGGAAGGGGCCAAAAACAAAATGTTTAAGCAAGCAAAACAAATCTTTTCAAGGAAACAGGAGAAGCGCAAAATTGCCAAGTTCACTTAAACCAAAGGAACCGCTAAAGGTTATTTTAGATTCAAACGCGCTTTTTGCCCAGATAGAATTGAAAATCGACATTTTTGAAGAAGTTAAACGTCTCCTAAACAGAAATATTGAATTTGTTTTACTCTCACCCGTCAAGAATGAGCTTGAGTTACTTGCAGCCAAGGACTCGCCTAAAATACGAAGAGAAGCCGCTTACGCATTGAAGCTATCCAAGAAATGCAATTGTGTAGCTGTGGAAAACTCTGAGAAATTGTCAACAGATGATGTCATAATCAAAGTTTCTAAGGCTTGGAATTCCACAGTGTTTACCAATGACAGACAACTACGGAAGAGGCTAAAAGATATAAGTGTGCCAGTGATTTATGTGAGACAAAAATCGCGCCTAGATATTGACGGATTGACATAACTATGTTTAAACTCATAACTCTTCAGGACACTATCCGCATTCCTCCAGAAACTTTCGGCAACCCTCTGGAAAAAGTGGGCCGTGAACAGGTAAAGCAGAAATATGAAGGCGTCGTTGACGAGGAATTAGGATATGTAATTGCCGTCTCAAGCATAGAAGTGAGTCCTATCGGAAAGATAATTCCAGGCGATGGAGCAACCTACCATAAAGTTTCATTCTCCCTGCTAACATTCTACCCAGTCATTCAGGAAGTCGTCGAGGGGGATGTGGTTGAAATAGCAGATTTTGGAGCGTTCCTGCGAATAGGACCAGTAGACGCGTTACTTCATGTTTCCCAACTCATGGATGACTACATTTCCTACGACGAGAAACAGGGAATTCTTCTTGGGAAAGAAAGCAAAAGAAAACTATCAGCAGGGGATCAAGTCCGCGTTAGAATAACCGCGGTTTCGCTTGGACGAGCTGGAAGTTCAGGAAAAATCGGTGTCACAGCCAGACAGCCATTTCTAGGAAAACTTGAATGGCTAAAAGAGCCACTTGGAGCTCCATCTGAAAAGAAACAGGCTGAAACCAAAGAAAAAGCAGAGTAAGAGGAGTGAGTGGAATTGAGTGAAAAAGCATGCACTAACTGTCATTTTATAACTAAGGAAAACGTTTGCCCGAAATGTCGGTCGACGAGTTTCAGCGAAGACTACAGCGGATTAGTGGTCATGTTTGACCCTGACAACTCCGCCATTGCAAAAGCCATGAACATCAAAGAGAAAGGCAGATACGCGTTAAAAGTACGTTGAGCAATTTTAAGGTATAAGTTAACACGTGCCGACCCTAATTTTTTGGGCCACAAGGGTTGAAATGATGTCTATAAAGTATGCAATAACGCCCGAACTCCGAATTAAACTTAAAGATCCATTTGGCACCCTTATTCAAGGCACATTTGACGAAACAATGAATAGAATGAAAAAAATAATGGAAGAAGAAAGGCCGCCTAAGCTGATTTCAGTGGGGGACGTTGTATCTCTGAACCTTCACAAATATGGCATTCACCCGCAACTCACGATTATCGATAATAAATCGCTAAGAAGCCAAGCAACACCGGAAAATGTAAGCGTAGAAAAAACTGTTTGCGTCACTAACCCGCAGGGAACGATAACCAAGGAAGCAGCCCAAGCGATTAGGCAAGCGATAAACAAGAATGAGCACACGCACATTGTCATCGACGGAGAAGAAGATCTGCTGACCCTTATCGCAGTTTTGCATGCACCAAAAAACTCCGTGGTGGTTTATGGGCAACCCTACAAGGGCATCGTGGTTGTTAAGGTTACTCCGCAGAAAAAAGCTGAGGTTAAAAAATTCCTAAAAACCATGGAAATCTTCGAAAAGCTAAATAGGAAGAAAACTGTTTGAACTAAACGCTTCAAGTGAATATTTATGCAGATAAGAGTAGAGTCAACCAAGGATAACCCGCTTCTAAAGCGAAAAGAAGTAGGCTTCACCATAATTCAAGGTCCCAAAGAGAAAACACCTCAGAGGCTGGAAGTTAGAAAAGCTTTAGCCATGGAAATGAAAATCGGGGACGAGGTCGTTTTCATTAAGAGGATGCACACAAAAACTGGAACTAACATTACCCAAGGAGAGGCTAACGTCTACCAACAAGTTAAACAAGCTAAAATAGTTGAGCCTGAATACATCAGGAAGCGTAACAGTCCACCTGAGAAACCCAAAGAAGAGGCGACTGCATAGTGTCCAAGAAACCACCAGTAGCGAAGAAAGAAGAGCCAGCAGCAGCACCCGCTGTAGCGCCAGAAGGAGCAACGCCGGCAAAAAAAGCTGAAAAAGGAAAAAGAGAAAAGAAGCACAAAGAGGAAAAGGGAGTCCATGCGATGTACAAAGTAGAAGGCGACAAAGTTTCCAGAGCACGCCCAACGTGCGAGCGGTGCGGGCCTGGATACTTCATGGCAGATCACCATGACAGGTACACTTGCGGTCACTGCGGATTCACCAGGTACAAGCAGAAATAAACAGTTTTAAATCCCAGCTTGTACGTTTAGCTTCTGATGACCCATAATGCTTAGAGTAAACGTTGTAATAACAAGCATCTCTGCTGAACGTTTTTGGGATATGCGGAAGCCCATTCCTCCGATTCAAATCAACACCAACATCAATGTAGTTGGAATGGAAAAGAAGCAAGATGACTCCTTGGAAGTGCCGTTTGTTCTCTCAATCACCTTTAACCCTTCGATAGCTCAGATGAGCCTCAAAGGAAACGCATATGTCGCAGGCGAAAAAGCCGAAGTTGACAAGGTCCTGAAAGATTACGACCAGAAGAAGCCGCCAGCACAAATAATAATCCAGTCAATATCAAACGTTGTCTTTGTCGAATCGGTGCTGATATCAAGAATATTGAATATCCCGCCGCCTATTCCTCTGCCTCAAATAGCTGAATCTGGAAAACCGCCAAGCTCCAAGCCAGAAGGAAGAGACTACAGCGCATGAACACATGCTATAGAAACCCTTTGGTTCTCCGCGCAACGAAATCTACAATTATTAGTTCCACGGGGAACCCAAAGTACCTGTGTTTCCAACGGAACTTCTCAATCCTGTTCATCACCGTGTAGGCAATTTTGTAGACCGAAGCACGTTCTTTTATTCTTGCCTGAGGAAAAAAAGCGAGACGTGTGACAGCTGAAATCGTATGCAACCTTGCCACTTGCGCATTGCTGTGCCAAGGCGGGTCATAATGAAAAACGTGGATCCTTCCCCAATCTTCAAGCGACCGCGGCGGCAAAAACTCTGGGGATAAGGTGTTGGTCAGCGGGCTTGGAAAAGGCGTGTAGACAAATATCCCATAGTGCTGGGTTTTTGGGTTCACCTTGGACATTTTATCCATTAAATCAAACGTTCGGTTCAAATCCTCATCAGTCTCTCCGGGTAAACCACTCATCCACGAAACATAAGGCTCAATTGACGGTGCCCAACGCTTAAGATTCTCAACAGATTGCAACATTTGTTCTGCCGTAACGTCTTTGCAGATGAGTTCCTGCAGATGCTCTGAACCTGATTCGCCCCCAAAATCAAGCTCGACGCATCCTGACTTCTCCAAAAGTTCAAGGAAACACTTGTCATACGTTGACAAGTAGTCAAATCGGCAATTAGCTCGCCATTGAACGTCAAGTTTCCGATCTAAAATGCTGTTACAAATTTGCTTGACCCGGTCTTCATCCACGAAAAAGTTGTCGTCAATCGGATCTATTATTTTGACCTGAGGAAACTTTACCAGTATGTACTCTATTTCGTCGAGAACGCGCTCGGCGCTTTTCCCTCGCCACTTGTTTTTGTTGAACAAGCTGTTGTAGCAAAAGCCGCATCTGTGTGGGCATCCCCTGCTCGTCTGTATATGGAATCTGCCTGATTTTACTGATGGGTACCGCTTCATTTGCAGAAGGTCATAAGGTAAATCGACAGGTATTCTATCTAAATCAATTACTTTGCCATCAGGATTGCTTCTGATCACCCTACCAGAACGGTAGGTTATACCTAAAACGTTATCAAGAGGTTTGTGTGAAGCAAGCGTGTTCGCCAAGTCTTTAACTATGAGTTCCCCTTCCCCGCGGACCACGATGTCCACGTAACTGTTGCGTGCCGTTTGCTCAGGTAACAACGTTGGGTGCACCCCGCCCCAGACAATCGGGCAACTCGGGTTTTGCGTTCTCACGTATTCCGCGAACTCTAAGGCATATTTGATTTGTAACCCGGTCATGCAGCTTATACCGACGAAAACGGGGGTTCCGATTTCGAAACTACGGTAATCTTCAAGACGCATATCAAGAATTCGCGCTTTAAAGCCTTCTTGCCGCAGGGAAGCGGCAATGTACAATAGAGCGAGCGGAACCTGGGGATCCGGCGCATTCAGTTTGCCTGGAAAAACGAGAACTACATCTTGTCCGTTAACGCTCAGACTTACATTGAACAGACGCGACCACCTTGTCTGCTGACAAAACAAACCAAAAATCCTCAAGGAAGACTAGTAAAAATTGCCTTTTAACTCTTCCTAATTTTCCACAAATGAAACGACAAAGAATAACCGAAAACAGTTAAGGTCTCCATTTAAGTCGTTTAAGTCTCGTCCCGAAGGACTCAAAAGAACAAATTAGAAGGGGAAAGGAGTTGGCTTATTTGAGCGGCACGTACATTGATGACCGCGATGCGCCGATACCTGGAGTTCCATGCCTAACGGGCTTGTTAGTAATCGCGAACTCGCCCGTGTAGTGCCCAATCATTTCAGGCTTCACTTCGACCGCAACAAATTCTTTGCCGTTGTGTATCTGGATTTTGACGCCGACCATTTCAGGCAGAATTATGAGATCTCGAACATGGGTCTTAAGGTTGACTTCTTTGCCTTGTTTCTGCGCCTCTTTAGCTTCACGAAGCTTTTCGAGCAATATCCGTTGTTCAGCTGTTAACCCGCGCTGCAGACTTCTTCTTTGTCTTGAAGGCAGCAGGTTTATGAATTCATCCATAGACATTCCTGTCAAACTAGTCAAGTTGTGTCCGCGGTAACTAAATTCTTTCGGCATTTTTCATCTTCACCTTAAACTCTTCCTAAATGCTATAAACCTTCTGTCCATTTTTAGCGGATTGCGCGCTTCTTCTTTTGTCCTGGTCCTCTTGCCGCTATCAAACCAACTTTCTGTCCTGGTGGAGCGCCATGCGAAGTTGTTGTGCATCTGCGAGAGCTTCGCTTGCTGCTTCCGTAGGGGTGAACTGCTGGAACCATTTTGCGTCCGCTGGTTCTCGGGTACTTGTGGCCTTTAGCTTTCATTAGATGGAATTTTTCGCCTGCTTTCAGGAACGGCTTCTCGATTCTTCCGGAAGCGGAAACCACTCCCACCGTTGCTAAGCAATAATCATCAACATATCTTGTTCTTCCCGAAGGTAGCCTTACCATTGTGCCTTGCGGAGTGTGGCCGACAACGGTGGCGTAGGCGCCTGAGGACTTTGCCATTTTGCCTCCATCACCTGGACGCAGCTCTAAACCGCAAACTATGGTTCCTTCAGGTATCTTTCCCAATGACACGATGTTGCCTATTTCGGCTGGAGCTTTTCCGCCATAGCTAATTTGTTGTCCGGTGAAGACACCTTCAGGTGTGATTGTGTAAAAGGACAAACCGTTCTCAAATTTCACCAATGAGAGAGGTGATCCTCTGCCTGGGTCATGCATAAGAGCTTGGATTGTTCCTGATAGTGAACCGTCAAAGGATTCTTTAGGAGTTATCGCAGGGTACTTTGCTGGAGCTACTCGTTTATGAGTGGAAGCTCGCCAGTTTCGTCCGCCGCGACCGCGTCTCTGAACACGAATACGTTTTCCCATAAGTCATGCATCCAATTATCTTATAATATTCCTAGTTTAATTGCGACGTCTGAAGCCTTGAATTCAGGGGTCAGCTTCACGAATGCTTTCTTGACGCCCTGTGGGGTGATAAGCAGGTTTACCTTGTTCACTTTGACTTCGTAGAGTTCTTCAACGGCTTTTTTTATGTCGCTTTTTCCTGCTTTAAAGTTCACGACAAATATGAGTTTGTTATCTTTCTCAACCATTACGCTGGCGGATTCCGTCATTAACGGGTAAGAAATAACTTCATTTATATCCATTATTCGGTTTCTCCTTTACTGTAGAGTTTGTCTAAGCTTTCGATTGCCCCATTTGTCCAAACGGTTAATCGGCCTGGATGCGTGCCTGGCGCTAACATTTCAGTGTTAAGATTAGCAACAGTCGTTACTTGGACGCCCGGAACGTTACTTGCTGCGTTACCTAACGCCTTATTGTCAACCACCACGATGAGGGGTCCTACTGCTTGCTTCATTTTTCGACCTCTGTGCTTGCCTTTGCCTGCGCGGATTTTCCGGCTGTTTCGAACCCGTGTAATGTCACTTAAGACGCCTAGTTTTGTCAGAGCTTCCTCGACTTCTTTAGCCTTTGTTAAGCCCTCGATTGCGTTGTCCACTATTAATGGGATATCTGCAACGGCTTCGATTTTGTGTCCGCGTGAAGCTACAGTTTCTTTTTGCGCGGTTGCTGCAATCGCCGAAAACAATGCTAACTTTGCCTCTTTCTTCGGGATGCTTTTGAGAATTTTCTTTTCAGCTCTCGGAGGATGCGGCTGCCTTCCTTTAACAGTGCTTGGGGCAAAAGCTGCTCTTCCACTGCCGCCTTTTATGCGGGGAACCCTTGCGGTTGCGCTGCCTGTTCCACGTGATTCGGCGCTTGTTCGCTTTCCAGCCATTGGGTCTCTGCCTTGTGGCTGCAACCTGCTTGACTGTATTGCTAGTACCGCACGTTTTATCACGTCAGGTCGAAGCGGTGTAGAGAAAACAGTTGGAAGTGTGATGTTGCCTGTTGATTCGCCTTGTAGATCAAAGATTTTCGCTGTTTTTTGTTTTGGCATGACTTTTCAACCTTACTTTCCTTGTGGTGATTCCAGCGACACGTATGTCACTTGCGGCGGTGCCTCCGGGATTTCTCGCGGTGGACGCGCTGGAACGCGTAGGCGAATTTGGCGTTTTTCTGTTCCTGGGATGCTGCCTTCCATGAGGATGTATGGCCCTTTTACTTCGCCGTAGCGGATGTATCCGCCTTTGACGGTTACTTCTTTGCCGTCTTTTCCTATTTTGAGTATACGTTTGTTGAATTCGATGCGTTGATGATAGCCCATTTGGCCTGCTCGTGGAATGGAGTACATGAGGTGGTGAGGGTTCCATGGTCCCAATGTGGCGATGCCACGTTTGGTTTTGCGGCCTTTATGCTGCAGTTTGGTTACTCCCCAACGTTTAACCGGTCCCTGGAAGCCTTTGCCGACTGTCACTCCGGCGACGTCGATGTATTGTCCGTCTTTGAAGACTTCTTCCGGCGTAACTGTTTTGCCTAAAAGTTGTTTGGCGTACTCAAGTTGCTGTGCTATTGTGCCTCCGCCGATTTGAACTTCGCATGCGTTTGGCTTTTTCTTTGAAAGGCTTGTTTGGGTGGGTTGGGTTGCTGTGATGACTCTGACGGCTGTTGTATCTTCAAGATGCTGCTGGATTTTTTCAAGCATTTCTTCCGTGTTAAAGGTTTCTGGGAGAACCAGTAGGCGGTCAAGGATTGCTGGTGGATCTTTCATCCATGCCTCACTGAGGTTCTGTAGGCCGTAGGGTGTTTTAGTGTAAGTTCTTATGCCGCAGACGAGAATCGGCGGCGTTTCTAGAATGGTTGCTGCGTGCATAACTTCTTTGCCAAAGTTTGGTGAACGTTTACGGTCTTCAATGGCAAAAACATATGTCATGCCTGCCTTGTACGCTGAAAAGGCAAGTAGCCTTGGAGAATCAGAATTTATTTTTGGCCAATATCGGATCCGCGCAACTGGATTCTTAGCGCGTTTCCTAGGTAAATAAGCAAGTGAACCATGCTTAGGAGCGTGAGTTTTACGATGTCCCATAGATTATCCGCTTCGCGCCATTAGCAAATATAAAGACAGGTTATAAACATTACCGTTAAAAACAATGAATGGAATGTTTTTCTTAAAAATCGATTGTTTTGCCGCTTTGTTTCTTTATTCGTTTGCTTAGTATATCTATTTTGGTTAGGTTTTTAACCGCTGAAGCCTGCATTACCGCAAATTGGATGTCCCATTCGTTAATCGTTGATGCTTGGCGTTTTTCAGCTGATCAGGCAGCTGTGAGAAGCATTGAAATGCCAAAGCGAATATCATTCGTATCCGAGGTTGCTTTAGCAACGATGCTTATGAGTTCGTCTGAAATAGTGCTTAAGCATCTTTCTGGAAGTTGAGTGGCTTGGCTTAGTTTGTTGCTTATGAGTATTAAGGTTGTTTTTGGTTGACGGTTTAAGTAGTAAATTAAAGGTTCTTTTTCTTTGTAGAGTATGCCTTCAACTTCGTCCACGGCTATCAAGAGTGGTTTTTCTTTAAGTGTACTCTCGATGGCCTGTTTAAGGCGGAAGAATTGCCATCCGACGTCTGGTAAGGGCACGTTTAGCTGTTTGAGGATTTGGAGCAATGTAGAATATGGACTTCGGGTTCTGCCTGCGTTGACATAGACTGTGCTTACTGGCGAGTTAATCCTTTTTGAGTGGCTCTCGGTTTCTTTTAGTAAGTATTGAATGCACGCTGTTTTGCCTGTTCCGGGAAGACCCCATACGAACATGTTTCTTGCACGTCCCATCGCAAATATGTCAGAGATGTTGGATGCCATAAACGTTAGATCTTCCTGACGGCAAAGAGGTACGCCGTCTGGTGGGTCTGATTGTGAATCTAGAATAGTTGGGTCTAGAAGTATGCTACTCTTGATGTATTCAAACATGGGCATGAGATATCACCGAAGGAGACAGAGAGAGACGGAGGGGGGTCCATCCCGCACTTAACATATTCAGGAAGCAAATAAAGAAATGCTTAAGGAAAATGTTTATTCAACTGAGTTCAAGCTGCAGGAAAAGCTAATAGCTGTTTAAATGAAAGCAACACGTAAACTGCTCAAGACTATTGCCCCTCCCGAAAAGATTCATTCTGACAACGACTCACTTGACAGCAGTGTTTGACTGGAAAATGTTTTTACACAGCTAACGCATTCGTTTGTGTACAAGCCGGGGTGGCAGAGTGGTTAATGCGCCGGCCTCGAGATCTAACAAAAGAGGGCTAAAGCCAGAAGGCAAGTTAGCCGGTGGGCTTCGCGCTCGCAAGGGTTCGAATCCCTTCCCCGGCGCCATTTGTTCTTTTACGAGAATCTTGCTGAAGCATTTTCTGTCTAACATTTGGTTTCGGTTAAGCGTTTTTCGAATACTCTGTTTGGCTATCAAACAAAAACTCTTTAGTCATCATCCAGATTACTATGAAGTCATGGTAACTGTTAGACGACCTTTGTACCTCGCGCGATTCAAAAAGCATGTTTCGGACTCTCGAAAGTACCTTCTAGAGGCTGATTATATTCAAGCATCCGAAGCGGTTTGGGGAGCTTTATCTTCACTAGTAAATGCCTGGTCAATAGTAGAGGTTGCATCAGTTGCAGTAAAGAAGGAAAAATTTTCTGAACTATTTCAACTGTTGTTAAAGGAAGATTCTAATTTAAAACAGTTATTGCTTGAGTTTCACTTTGATAATCCACTGCATTTTGCTTCGAAAATAGAAGGCTTACATCTTTACTTTTTGGGGAAAATGGATTACCCAGAAGAATTCATAAAATCCACGTTAGAAGACAGCTTAAGAGTGCTTGAAGAAGTTGAGAAAGTACTGGTTAAGTAGTTTAAGTAATTGGACAAATCGGTTGCTATTCCACTCAGCCCAAAATGACTTGATACGGTTCTAAATTCGCAATGTTCAGCGGGTACCCCATTTTGAGACAGATTAAGCTTAATTCTGGAAAACAATGTAAGAATGTTCCGTATTAAATCAAAATCCCCCGATAGCAACTTGCTATCTTGATTAACTTGTGACAGAAGCCCATCAAAGGTCAACAATGAATCGAGAATTTTAAAATAAAGGTCGTTATCTATAAGATCACGTTTTTTCAGCTTTGCGACTATTTGAGGAATTTGGGCTTTATCGACCAGCGATAAGTCAATAGCACCTGCAACATGTTCGAGGCTATCGAATAGTTGCCTATCAACGGAGTTTATGGTAGTTACATACTGTCCACCGCCAAAAGTGCTCATGGTCCTTTGAACATTAATGTTGGGGAAGGCTAAAGCTGCGCTTGCCGTGGTTGCAAACGATTTAATAACAAAAATATTCTGGGCAAGGTAATGAATGTCTTTGGCGTTTTCTTGCGGAGAGACATTGCAAAATAAAAAAGACGGACCAGTCGACATAAATATTATTCGCCTTAAACAGCGCGTTTCCAACTTACTATGGGCGCCCAATTAACAACATACGCGGGCTCATTAAGTTCATTTTTGTAATTCAAATTTACGGCAGCCATTGAAGGTATCGCTTTTAGAGTAACCAAGAAGGCGCCTTTTGTTGTGTCTACCTTAGTCTCTGAGGTGGCTGGAGTAAATTTAACTAATTCAACAAGTTGCCATCCATCGGTCGGTTGTTCACTTGCCTGGAAAAGAGGTTTGTCCTTTACCATTTCAGATGCTTTCGCCCCTATTTTTGTTACGGCAATACCTCCAGTATGCTTCACAAGGATGTTTACTCCTCCAAATACAGAGAAGCCGCCCTCACGAGCGTCTATAATGCTTACAGCCACTTTTAAAACCGAGCCATCTACTAATTCTACCGAACCGTCAATACTATTGCAGGTCAACGTAACCACGTTATCAATAATTGCATTCAAAAACTATTAAAAACTTTGTCTGTCCAACAACGTAAGTACTGGCAGTATGTGTTTTTCTAAAGAATTTTATTGTCTTCTAACCTTTTCCCGGTTCCAACAATTAGACTATATGAATTTAGGTCTTTTTAGGTAGATGATCTTGCGGTGTTGTTAAGGCTTGAAAACTTGTTATTGGTAATTGAAGCTCCCTCAGTCAGCATTGCCTACATCAAGTTCCTTGGTAAGCCTTCAAGAGAAAAAAAGTTTGGGCAGAATGGAAGGCACCTTTCGACAGTTAGCAGTATTGTTCAACAGTCTTAAAATCAGGAGCCAGAAGCCAAAAACTTATATAATGAGAGTTAATAGATGAGATAATGGTGAAAAAATGACTCTCACTTTGGAAACAAAATTAATTGGAAGCGCCGCAGTCTACGCCGTTGCGGTTTTATTGTTGTATGGGCTGGTCATAGCTAACAGCATCCTACCTAGCCTCTTCGTTGTAACCGCTCTTGCCTCCTTAGCTGTCTTGATGGGAGTATGCTACACATTTTACAGAACCGCAAAACACCAACGCCTAATGTTCTATCTGTAAGCAAGATTAGAAAGTTATGAGACCTTCCGGAATAACAATCAGGGGGTCACAACAACATCAATACTTTTTGCGAACAAACGCGCATTTTTTCATATTTTCAACAACCTGAATGTGGGTTAATTTTATATCTTGAATAGATTTTATTTTGGTTATAGGCGGGATTCAAGATGGAAAAGATTGCTGAGGGCTTCAGTGACTTTGGCGATTTTAAGGCGATTCTGTTTAGGACATCTGACGGCCGTCATTTCGTAAAATTTGAGCCTTTCGGTACGAAAGAAAATCCCTATGTTGAATGGCTCAGCGGTTACGAGTATTTAGAGTGGCTTAGATGCTGGGGCAAATGCGCCGCAACATGAAAAGCGGTGGAGCAAAAACTAGCTAGAAAAAACCGAACGGAAAAGAAACCCCAATCTTGCGGGTGTCACTCGTTCATGTAGGTTATGTCGTCCCATGGGTGTCTGTAGAGTCCCTGTTTTAGCCGTTTTTGGTCCAAGAAGTGCCCGATCAAGCCGATTGTTCTGCCCAGCACGAATAATCCGTTGAGTGCGCCCATTTTGACGTACTCGTCAGATTCCTCTTTGGGCATCTCGTTGCGTAGCATGTCGACAAAGCAGATTCCGATGCATCCGTCAACGTTCAGGATTAGGTTGTCTTTTTTGGCTGTGGTGAGTTTCTCAACTTCCAGAGCGTAATCTAGTATCGGTGTAGCCTTGAAGTGTTTTTTTGCGTAGTTCTTCATGATGGTGACGCGCATGTCAGGGTTGTTTACGCTTTTGATGAGGTGTCCGATGCCTTGGATGTTTTCGCCTTTCCGCTTCATTTCTTCGACGAATTGGATTGGTGACAACCCGCGGTCGTATGCGTCGGAGAAGCTTTGAGCTGCCCCGTCGATGGCGCCACCGAACCGTGGGCCTATTGTTAGCATGCCGCTTGCGACTGAAGACATTAGGTCTTTGCCTGCTCTGGTAGCGACTATGGTGTTGTGGGCGCCTGAAACTGCGGGTCCATGGTCTGCTGTAACCATAAGGGACATCTCGATGAATTTGGTTGAATAGTCTGGCAGCAGGCGTTTGAACCATAAGATGCTGAGTACCCCGCCTATTCCTATGTCCTGTTTAAAGACTTCGGAGATAGGCATCTTTCCATACAATAGTTCTTCGCCACGGTCGTCGCTTATAGTGCAAATGAAGTTGGAGGGTTTGCGAATTAAGCCTTCTTTGAGAGCTTTGGCGTAGTCCATCGGAATCTTCGGCACAGGAGGCTCAGGTTTCAGTTTGATGACGCCCCTTTCCACCAGGCTCTGGTAAGTTTCCCTTATCTTCTGGTCGTAATCATCATAAGAGTTGGGAACTATGGCGCCTGCTTTGATGAGCGCAGCGTTTTTTGCATCCGCGGTTTCCAAGTCACATCCTGCTTTGGCGCCTGCGTGTCCGAACTGGACTTCAGTCTTGAATGCTTTGCTGCAGGTCCCTGTAACCCAAATTACGAGGGGTTTGGTTATCTTCTTGGTTTTCAATGCTTCGGCGATTTCGTATTCGGCGCTGCCGCCGACCTCGCCCAAGCAGACGAGCATCTTGATATCAGGGATGCCTTCGAATCTGAGAAGATGGTCAAGAAGCGTCGAGCCAGGGTAAGTGTCTCCGCCGATAGCGATTCCTTCGTACAAGCCGTCGGTGTTCCGCGCAATGATGTTGTAGGCTTCGTTGCTCAACCCACCTGATTTGGAAACGAACCCCACTGAGCCTGGCCTGTGAAGCTTAGACTCAATTATGTTTTCAATCGTGCCGCCGGCGTTTCCGATTTTGAAGCAGCCAGCTTTGATTCCTCCAACGGTTGCTGGGCCAATGATTACTTTTCCGAGGGCTTTCGCTTTGGCTGTCAACATCTTCGTTCTGCGCTCGGGAACGCCCTCTGCGATGATGATTATGGTACGTAACTGCGGTAGGGCTAAGGCTTCTTCAGTTGAGGACGCCGCTGACCTGAAGGAAGCAAAGTTCACCATTACGTCGACGTTGGGATGCATCTGCGCAGCTTTCTCGAGGGTTTTGTACATGGGAATGAGGATTTCGTGTGTGCCGAAGAAGAATTTGGCGTAGCTGTCTGAGCCGGTCGGGTTGATTATTGCTGCCACCGAAGGGGTCTGTCGTCCAGCAGCATAGTCGAAGTCAAGCATCCTCTGGGTTGCTGCGACTTGGTTGTTGTAGATAAATGATTGAGTGGTCCTATCGAAGAGTTCGTTAGAATTGGTCTTCTTGGCTGTATCCGTCTGTGGCATTTAATTCGCTCCTTTTAGCGCCATCGACACAATTTTTGTCATGTGGGTTTCTGGTCCATACACCTCGATGGGTACGCCAAGCATCTCGCCTAACGCCCTCATCTGGCAAAGCCCTTCCTTGTAATTGGGTCCGCCTCTTCGCACGTAGATCTTGACGTTATTTTCCTTAAGGTCCTTCTTGAACTCTTTGAGAGCGCGTATTATGCCTTTAAAGGTGGCCGCCACGTCGGTGAAGTTGGCTATTCCTCCGCCGATAAGCAGGAACTTTCCTTGCGGATGCGGGTTTCTCGTCATTAATTCAAGGATTGTCTTCGCGTAGAGGTACGTGAATTCTTCGGTTGGATCACCAGAATATTCGCCGTAATTAGCCAGTTCGCTCATGAAACCAAGGTCTGTGATGGTGTCGGCGTAAATGACTGAGGCGCCGCCTCCTGCAACCATAGTCCAAACTCGTCCGTAAGGGTTGAGAACAGTCAACTTCAGCGAAGCGCCAGTTTTTGAGTCTAAGTCTTCGATGAAGGCTTCTTCCTTGCTTGAAACTCTGCCGAAGGGCGCTGGAAACTCGATTTTGCCCCATTTTGAGCCGCTCTCAAACTCAGCGGTGCTGTCCAACTTTGCTGCAAGGTCAAGGGGAATAATCGAATCTTTTGTGACTACGAGCGGGTTTATTTCCAAATAGGTGAAGTTTAGGTCAGCGTAAAACTTGAACAATGCTTCGATGAAGCCTGCAATATTGCTTTTGCAGTTGGCGGGAACTTTTTCTAAAAGCTTCTTCTGTATTTCAGCTGAAGTAGGAAAGTTGCCGATAGGTACTTCCAATCGTGACGCCTTACTGTCCACGTCACCGACGTTTACTCCGCCTTCATGATAGAAGAGGACAGTATCGCCGCTTTTGTTGGAGGTAATGGCAAGGTAGCATTCGTCTGAGTCTTTGTGGGGTGTCATTGGTTCGATGATGAATTGCGTCAGTTGCCCGACGGTTCCTTTGCCGACTGGTTTGCCTTCGGAGTCGAAGCTGCTGTAGATAGTTACGGGGTCTTTTGATTTTTCTTCAATCCAGGATTTGGCTTGGTTGAAGTTTGCATTGACGAGAATAAGCTTATTTTTTCCTCTGCGTTTTATTAGCTGGTCAGGTTTGACCACTAACTTTTCAGTATTTAACCACCCGTACTGTTTGGGCAGCTTTGCTAAGTCCGTGTTGGGTCCTACACTGACGATTTTGTCTGAAACAATGTATTTTCCAGCTGAGTATTCTTTTAGAAGACGTGCAAGCATGCATTTGCCGTCAGCTTCTCGGATTGCCTTATGAGCCATCTATATCTCCCTTCATTGAAGAAGCTTCTTTAGTTTCTTCGCAACCTCAGCAATAAACTCCTCTGTGTAAACCTTATGGTTCTTCGCATCTGGCGTGACAACCTGCATCAAGTCGCCTGTCAAGACGCCGCTTTCAACCGTTTGCAAAGCAGCCGCCTCGAGTTTATTTGCGAATTCAACGACTTCTGGCGTCTTATCTAACTCGCCTCGTTTTCTTAGACAGCCACTCCAAGCGAAGATGAGCGCCATGGGGTTGCTTGATGTTTTTTCGCCTTTGAGGTACTTGTAGTAATGTTTCTGCACAGTGCCGTGGGATGCTTCAAACTCGTAGAAACCATGCGGGCTGACAAGAACCGAGGTCATCATTGCTAGACTGCCGTAGGCTGATCCTAGCATGTCGCTCATGACGTCGCCGTCGTAGTTTTTGCAAGCCCAAAGCAAACCGCCCTCGGACTTCATGATGCGCGCAACTGCGTCGTCGATTAAGGTGAAGAAGTAATCGAGCCCCGTCGCCTTGAATTTGGCTGCCCAGTTCTTCTGATATTCATCCTCGAAAATCTTGCGGAACTCGCCATCATAAGTTTTGGAAATCGTGTCTTTGGCGCCGAACCATAGATGTATTTTCTGGTCATATGCGTAGGTAAAGCATGATTTAGCGAAGCTTTCGATGGACTTGTCGGTATTGTGGATGCCTTGGATAACGCCTGGACCCTTAAAGTCTTGAATGGTGCCGCGGAACAGCTCCTTGCCCGCCGCGTTTGTAAAGGTCAACTCGGCTTTCCCTGCTTCAGGAACCCGAAACTCAAGGTTCTTGTAGACGTCGCCGTAGGCGTGCCTTCCGATGTGGATAGGTTTCTTCCAGCTTCTTACCGACGGAGGAATGTTCTTGACCAAGATCGGTGCGCGGAAAACCGTTCCGTCCAACGCGGCTCTGATTGTTCCGTTGGGGCTGCTCCATTCTTTTTTGAGTTTGTATTCTTTTACGCGCTCTTTGTTCGGGGTGATTGTGGCGCATTTGACGCCGACGCCGTATTTTTTTATGGCTTCTGCCGCTTCAAGCGTGATTTTATCGTCAGTCTCATCCCGTTTTTTGAGCTGAAGGTCATAATAGGCGAGTTCCATGTCTAAGTATGGCAAGAGAAGCTGGTCTTTGACCATTTTCCACATTATCCGAGTCATTTCGTCTCCATCTATCTCGACGATCGGTGTCTTAACTTTTATTTTATCCATTCCCTTGTCCTCCTTCAACTCTGCTTGACCGTGTACGGAAGCAAGCCGCCCGCGAAAAGAATGTCCTTCTGCCTCCGAGAAAGAGTGTAGGCAAGCTCAATCTCCAGTTTTTTGGTTTTATTCACCAGAATGATTGGTTGGCTATTTTGGAGTTTCTTTTTGATATCGGGGATTTCGATTTCGTCGCCCTGGCTAAGTTTGTCGTAGTCAGCCATGTTCTTGAATGACATCGAGATTATGCCGAAATTTACAAGGTTAGCCGCGTGGATACGTTCAACTGATTTGGCGACAATTGCTTTGACGCCGAGGTACATCGGACACAGCGCTGCATGCTCTCTGGAGCTTCCTTGGCCGTAAGACTCGCCGGCAACTATGATCGTGTGAAGACCTTTTTTCTTGGCTTCCATGGCTCGTTTCGGGAAGGCGGGGTCGATCGGTTCGAAAACGTATTCGGAGTATTTTGGTACGTTTGAGCGGTACTTGAGTCTGGCTCCTGCGGGCATTATATGGTCTGTTGTGATTTTGTCGCCGACTTTAATCCCGACTACTCCTTTGATTTGCTCGGGCATAGGGTCGTTGGTGGGTGGTGCGCCGATGTTTGGTCCCCTTGCGATTTCTACGTTTTTGTCGGCGTCTTTTGGGAAAATGAACATTGAATCGTCAACAAGGAATTTCGTTGGCATATCCACTTTTGGGTAAGCTATGCCTGCTTTTCTTGGGTCAGTGAATTTACCTGTGATTGCCGCTACGGCTGCAACTTCGGGGCTCACAAGGTAAACCTGCGCATCTGTAGTGCCGCTTCTGCCCTCAAAGTTCCTGTTACTCGTTCGCAGCGACGTGCCGGCCGACATCGGGCTCATGCTGTTACCTATACAGAATCCGCATGCCGCCTCAAGCAGCCTCGCGCCGGAGTCCAAGAGGTCGCCAATGTAGCCGTCTCGCGCTGCCATCTGCAGAACTTGCCTTGAGCCTGGGGCGACGCCGAAGGATACGTCAGGGTGGACTTTTTTGCCCTTCATGATTTTGGCAACGGTCGCGATTTCTTTGTAAGATGAGTTGGTGCAGGATCCAAGCATGACTTGGTCGACTTTTGTTTCTTTCATGTCGGCGACTTTGACGATGTTACCTGGGCTGTGAGGTGCCGCCGCAAGGGGCTCCAAAGTGGTGAGGTCGAGGTCAACGACTTTGTCATATTCTGCGTCGTCGTCGGCCTTCAACTCAACCCAATCTGCCGCTCTTCCCTGCGCTTTGAGGAACTTCCTTGTTTCCTCGTCTGAGGGAAAAATCGACGTGGTTACGCCCATCTCTGCGCCCATGTTAGTAATTGTTGCCCTCTCAGGAACGGTTAGGCTGTTGACACCGGGTCCAGCATACTCCATGACCACACCGACGTTGCCTTTCACCGTGAAAATTTCCAGCATTTTGAGGACGACGTCTTTGGCGGTGACCCACGGCTTGAGTTTGCCAGTGAGGTTGATTTTGTAGACTTTTGGGCAAGTGAGGTAGAACTCGCCTCCGCCCATGGCCACTGCAACGTCTAATCCTCCGGCTCCGATGGCTATCATACCGATGCCTCCGCCGGTGGTGGTGTGGCTGTCTGAGCCAAGAAGGGTTTTTCCGGGTTTGCCAAAACGTTCCAGATGAACTTGATGACAGATCCCGTTTCCAGCTTTCGAGTAAATGATGCCGTATTTGGCTGCAACAGTCTGAAGGTACTTGTGGTCGTCGGCGTTTTCGAAGCCTACTTGAATGGTGTTGTGGTCAACATAGCTTACGGAAAGCTCGGTTTTCACTTGCTTTAAACCCATTGCTTCAAACTGAAGGTAAGCCATGGTTCCAGTGGCGTCTTGAGTGAGGGTTTGGTCGATTTTTATGCCTATCTCGTTTCCAGGTACATACTCGCCTACTGCAAGGTGTTTTTCAAGTGTTTTTCTAGTAAGGGATCTTCCCATAAATGTCTCCTCCTTTGGAAAGGTTTGTTTTTCTTTTGTGTATTTAAAGGTTGTCAATTTATGGGAGATTAACATTTCCCTATTTACTTAAACTGAATTTACCAGCAAAAATTGCGACTTAAATTAAATTAAGCTGCTCTTTTTTTGCCATTCTTTATTATCTGAAGCTAAATTGCAGCCGCGAGCAAGATATTAGTCACGGAGCAAAAACTAAATTCTCAGGATGCAATTATGTCACAAGTACTGGTGACTATGATGAAAGTTTTGCTGAACGACGGGATGGATGAAGAAGGAATAAAACTCTTTGAAAACGCCGGAATCGAGACCGACAACAGTAAACTCGACCCAAAAGGTCTAGTTAAACAAATTGGCAAATTCGATGCTTTGGTAGTGCGGAGCGCGACCAAGGTGACGCGAGAGGTTATTGAGTCGGGCATCAAAGGGAAATTGAAAGTCATCGGCAGAGCAGGAGTTGGAACAGACAACATTGACATCAATGCCGCGATTGAAAATGGGGTTATCGTGAAGTCGGCACCTTTTGGGAACACCAATGCCACTGCGGAATTGGCGCTTGCTTTGATGATGAGTGTTTCAAGGAGGGTTGCGCAGGGCCATTGTTCTTTGAAGAAGGGCGTTTGGAGAAAGAAATGTTTTGAAGGCACTGAGCTTTCCGGCAAAACTTTAGGGATCATCGGATGTGGAAGAATCGGGCAGAAACTAAGCGAACTTACTGCCGGGTTCAACATGGAAACGATCGGGTACGACCCCGTGGCGAAAGTTAGTTCTAGAATAAAGCTTGTCACAAAAGAGGAAGTTCTTTCACAAGCTGATTACGTGAGCATACACGTTAACGGAAACGAAAACGTGATTGGAGAGAAGGAATTGTGGCTGATGAAACCGACAGCCTACTTAATCAACACTGCCCGCGGGCGCAACATAGATGGCAAAGCCCTGTACAACGCTCTTGAAAGCGGCGGTATAGCCGGGGCAGCCCTGGACGTTTTCGAGGAGGAGCCGACCCAGGAAGACTCAGAGTTCAGAAACGAATTGCGAAAACTGGACAACATTGTCTTTACGCCTCATTTAGGAGCTTCCACCGTGGAGGCTCAGATGAAAACATCAGTTGAAATGGCGACGGTTGTAATTGATTACTTGATGCGCGGGGATTTTTCGAACGCTGTGAACGTGGGTGAAAGCATCGAGTTTGAGGAAAAGCCCTTCTATCCTCTGTTCGTTTACCATGCGGATAAGCCAGGAATGTTTGCCAAGATAGACAAAGTTCTTGCTGATAATGGAGTGAACATAAGAGAGAATCCGTCTAGGCAGATTGGGGAAGGATGCGCCATTGCCATTTACCTTGTGCACCAAAAAGTGGGAAAAGATGTAATCGACGAATTGAACGGGCTCGAAGGAGTAATCAGAGCGCAAACATAAAAATGTCTCTGAAATCAGCCAAATTTCCCTTTTTCTTACCCAGCGGGGTCCGTAAAAGCATGTTCTTGTTGTTTCCGCAGGCACCTACAAAGAAATAGTAACCCTTATGGAGCCTTTTTGTAGTTGTCCTATAGCCAGCTATGATTCTTTTTGTTATTCCCATTTGCTGATTCGCTAGTTTGGGGGCATGAGGCTTGAATCAGATTAAAACTGCGGTGAAGCAAGCCTTTGACATTGTGGATTCAAACATGTTTGAAGCAGTCTTGACCATTGACACCATCGAAACCCAAAACATTAGCGGGAAGGTATAAGCTGACCCCATTCTTTAAGTTGTTAGATATTTGTTACGACAGAAAAGTCATTGCGATTCCCCGGAAGTTGCTCGTGAAATTTAAGCTGAAACTTTTTTCTCAACTCGCTAAGGTATTTAAGTTACACGGATTCCATTGCTAATTAATTCCAGTGTTCTGACATACAAATATCGTCAGGAAATAGCCGGTCAACATAACAAATTATCTGGACAAATGGTAACTGTTCTATCTTGGAAACTTCTTTCCAGAAGAGGGGGCAAGAAAAGTGGGATGGAATTCAGAGCAAGACAATAACGCAATTTGGATAAGCAGAGAATTTTCAAAATGCAGCGGGTGCCGCAAATGCGAAATCGCCTGCTCACTTCAAAAAGAAAACAAAATTTGGCCTGAAGCCTCAAGAGTTCGCGTGTTCATGCTGGTTCCAGGAGCAGAGTTCCCTCACCTCTGCACTCAATGTGAAGATTACCCATGCGTTGGAGCCTGCCCATTCAAGGTTTTAGGCGTTAACAAGGACACCAGCGCCGTCACCGTTGACGCTGAAAAATGCACTGGCTGCGGAAAATGCATCGACGCTTGTCCAGGAAAAATCCCACATATTCATCCCAAAACCAAGAAGATTTTGATTTGCGACCTTTGCGGAGGCGACCCGAAATGCGCCAAGGTTTGCCAAGAAGGCGGCTGGAACTGCCTAAAGGTGGTTAAAAGAGGAGACCATGAGTTTAAGCTGTATTCCCGAACTCCAGAGGAGACTTCCAAAAACCTTGCTACGAAAATGTATGGTGAGAGAGCGGAGGAATTCATGTAATGTTGGGTTACGCAGGAAAATTTTTGGAAATTGACCTTTCAAATTCAAGCTTCAAGAACACAACGTTACCTGACGAATGGCTTAAGGAATATATCGGCGGCAGGGCGCTCGCAGCTAAAATATTAAGCGACAGGCTCGTTCATAAATGGGAAAAAGTGGATCCCTTAGGTCCTGAAAACCTGCTGTTTTTCATGACAGGCCCATTCCAAGGTTACTTCCCGGGTGGCAGAACATGCGTTACGGGCAAGTCGCCTCAAAGCAACGGCATGGTTGGTTCAACGGTTGGCGGCGAATTCGCTGTTGAACTTCGATGCGCAGGCTACGATGGCATAATCGTTTCGGGCAAAGCGGAGAAACCAGTCTACCTGTTCATTAAAGACTCGGATGTTGAGCTCAGGGACGCTGGCAAGGTTTGGGGTAAAGACTGCAAACAAACAGATGCGTTGCTGAACCGTGAATGTCGACAGTTGCTCGATGAACGCTATCCCCATGTTGGCGTCTGGAAACAACCCGCGAAACTCTATATCGGACCATCAGGTGAACACAAAGTAAGGCCGTCAGCAGTCATCGCCAAATGGACTCATGCGGCAGGGTACGGCGGCTACGGCGCAGTTATGGGTTCAAAAAACCTCAAGGCGGTCGCAGTTAAGGGTACGGGTCCATTGCCTGAAGTGGCTGGTATAGAGAAAGTTAAGCAGATGATTGATGACGTTTGCAAAGGCTGCTACGGTAACGTGATGTGGCGCAGGTACGGAACGGGTGGTGGAGGTTACAGCTTTGGGGCGGACACAAGTTCCGAACCCGTTCGCAACTGGCAGGAAGAGTGGCATGACCAGCGAAGCTACGGCGTCGACCAGTTTGAGAATAAGGTTTGGGTGAAATCGGCTTGGAGTGACTTCGGTTGCCCGACGAACTGCCTGAAAATCAGCTGCATACGTGCGGGCAAATACAAAGGCGCTATAAGCGACAATCCAGATTATGAACTGCAAGCGTTTCTAGGCCCTAACTTGGGCTTGTTCACTCCCGAAGAAAATGTGTATTTATCGTCGCTTATTGAAGACTTAGGTATGTGCGGCATCCAAGGCGGCAGCGTTTTGGGTTTTGCTGCGGAACTATACCAAAGAGGCATCCTGACCAAGAAGGACCTGGACGGCCTCGAGTTGAAATGGGGTGACGCTGACGCCTTCGCTGTTTTGGCAAAGAAAATCGCAAACCGGGAAGGAATAGGCGACATTTTAGCTGAAGGAGTATACCGAGCGGCAATCAAACTTGGAAAAATTAAGAACAAAGACCTTTTACCTTTCGCTATAACGGGAAAGGGCATCAGCATCGGCGCGCATGGAATTCGAAGCGGCATGGACTTTTCACGTGAAATAGGTTATACATGCAGTGTACAGGGCGGCGACCACACGTCCATGACTGATATACCCATTGACGGGTGGGGCAGCGAAATTTGGACGATATTCAACGATTCAGCAGTAATGTGCATCTTCACATCGTTCAGCCTAACACCGACTTTCCGATACGAATTCTACAACGCCCTCACAGGCCAAACCCTGACTCGCAAAGGATGGCTTAACGGCGGCGGGATGAAAACACTGGAGATACAACGGGCTCTTCTGCTACTTGGCGGACCTGACTTAACGTGGAACCCCAATGCTGACGATGACAACCCGCAGAGGTTCTATGAGCCACTTCCGACTGGACCTTGCAAGGGGAAAGCCGCGAATAGGGCAAGTGTGAAAGAAAAAGTGATGCAATACTACAGTCAAGCCGGGTGGGACCAAAACGGCGTGCCAACGTCGGAAACGCTGACCAAGCTGAAACTGGAAAGCGTTGATGAAAGTTTAAAAAGATTACGAAAATGAGTACTTTTTCTTTTCAGTAAAAGCACTGAACCTTTGACACTTTCTTATGAATTTTCCAAATTTCTTCCTTACTTTTAGATGCATGACCGAAGCGCTCGGCGGCAGGGTGAGTTTTGAGAACCAAAAAGAGAGGGAAGCAAGTTCATCGTCTGCTTTCCGAAGAATCCGAAAAGTGGAAGGCGCGCAAATATCTGTCTTAACCCATAATTGAAGGGCTGATGTTTTCTTCGTTTATGTGATGCATAACGTGAAGGGCTAATCCTGTTGCAGCTCCTGCTGAGAGACCTATAAGTAAATCGTTAAGAGGCGCATTATCTCTGACCAGCCCGAAGACCACTAGTACATCGAAGACCACAGCCACCGCCAAGTAGCCTACGCACCACATTTTAACGCTCATTCCTCTAGGCTTCTCGATGCCGATGCCGCCTAGAACGCCGAACATAATTAGAAAACCTACCAAGGCGTAGATCCAATCGAAGTTCATAACTTTCACCTGTTAGTCTGGCTATGTTGGTTTAGCGCCTTATTAGGTTATCGAAGAAGATGCTTCGTAACATAACATCGGCAACACAGCTAACCTTTTTTACCATCAACCCATGAATCAATACTACTTCAAGGAAGTGGATGCGTTAACAAACTTCGATCCTAAACAGTGCCATAGATGGGCGCAGCTGCTGCTGCTTAGGCAGCAAAAGCTTAAACAAGCATTAGTCGCGATTGAGGACGAAGATTTTGATTTGGCAAAGCGTCTATCATCAGAAATTTTCTTAGGAGTTAATGGCAA
>Ga0074045_10000451_pt1 | contig 40120 bp, 38 predicted proteins | sample BogForMeECP23OM2_FD_94442 | JGI IMG/M metagenome (GOLD analysis project Ga0074045, IMG submission 94442) | Bog forest soil microbial communities from Calvert Island, British Columbia, Canada - Bog Forest MetaG ECP23OM2 | ecosystem: Environmental > Terrestrial > Soil > Wetlands ...
TCGCGCCGCCTGCCAATCGATGTTTCACGTGAAACATCATCCAGATCATGCGTGACCGCGATATAGATGACGCGTCGCCGATCAGTGCCGAGGAGGTCGGGCGGCTGACCCGCGAACGGGTGGCCGAGTATCTCGCTTCGACCGGCTTCGACCCACCTAGGCTCCTCGAGCGCGTCGAGCGGTTCGCCAATGCCCTCGCGCTCTGGGGACGCCGGATCAACCTCACTGCTGTCGCGGACGATCCAGCCGAGCTGGCCTTCCACATAGTGGACAGCCTGGCGCCGCTCCTGATCGCGACCCGGCCCGAGGGCTCGGTCCTCCGCGAGCTGTTCGCTCCTGGCCGGTCTGTGCTCGACCTTGGCAGCGGGGCTGGCTTCCCCGGGCTGATTATGGCGGCCGCATCCGAGTGCCGCTTCGTCTTGCTCGAGAGCCGCCGCAAACGGGCAAACTTCCTCCGGGTGACGGCAGCCGCGATGGAGCTAGCGAACGTCGAGGTCGACGCGACCCGGCGCGCGCCCGTCGATCTCGCCCCGACCTTCGACATCGTCCTCGGCCGGGCCTTCGCCAAACCCGCCCACTTCTATCGAAGCGCCGCCGCAGCCCTGCGCCCACACGGCCTCGCGCTCCTCTATGCGACCCCCGAGCAGCCGCTCGACCTCGAGGCCGCCGCGGCTGCCGGACTCATCGACCATCTGGCGCTCCGGTACGAGGTCCCGCGGGACCGGCGGCCGGTCGCGCGCCTTCTCGCGCTCTGGCGCAAGCCCATCTGACACCCCATCCCGAGGACTCCCGAGCACCACCCTCGGCAGATCCTGGGGGTAAGCTGTGGATTCCCCGTGATCGCGATTTTGCTTTCGCATCCACCCGCGCCTATGATGAACCCGCCCGGCAGAATGTTTCACGTGAAACATTCTGTCGTGCATCGCGATGTTTCACGTGAAACATCGCCTCTCCTGAATTGGTCGAGGGGCCGAGGTGGATGTGGGGCGGCTGATCGCAATCGCAAATCAGAAGGGTGGTGTCGGTAAAACTACTACCGCTATCAATCTGGCGGTAGCACTTGCATCACCTAGCTATGACGTTCTACTTGTGGACTTGGATCCCCAAGGTAACGCAACTTCTGGTTTACTCCATGTAGATAGCTTAGCGGCGATTAAAGCGTCGCATAAGACTATCTACGAGGCATTAATAGGTTCACTGCCGCTATCAGACGTGATCAGAAAGGCACGTGACCACGTATTCGTCGCACCCTCGGGACCGGATCTCGTCGGCGCCGAAATCGAGCTGGCCGGACTCGAACGGCGGGAGTGGCGTCTCAGCGAACTGCTGAAGCCGGTCCGCGACGATTATGGCCTTATCCTGATCGACACCCCGCCGTCGCTCGGCCTGCTGACGCTGAACGCGCTCGTCGCCGCCGATTCGATTTTGGTACCGATGCAATGCGAGTACTACGCCCTCGAGGGGCTCTCGGCGCTCCTCAAGACGATCGACAAAGTGCGCAAGGGGCTTAATCCGAAGCTCCGGATCGAAGGGGTGGTCCTGACCATGTTCGACGCGCGCAACCGGCTGAGCCACGAGATCGCGCGCGAAGTCGAAAAGCATCTCCCGGCCGAGGTCTTCCAGGCGGTGATCCCGCGCAACGTCCGCCTGTCGGAAAGTCCGAGCCACGGCCTCTCGGCGCTTGAGTATGATCCGAAATCGGCCGGGGCCGACGCCTATCGCGGTCTGGCCGCCGAACTCGCGGCGCGTATTACGGGTGGCCCCGCGCGATCAACTATGGCCGACAACGATCAAGCGGAACCGGCCAATCGTAAAGCATGGAGTCTGCGGGCGCTCTTCGCGCGTAGCGACGAGCGTGGCAGGAAAGGCGTGTGAAAAGGAGAGGAGCATGAATCGGCGACCACTGGGACGGGGACTCGACGCGTTGATTCCGAACAGCGCCGAGGACAGCAATGGCGGCTTGGCGGAACCGGCCGCGGTGCTGGAGCTGAGCGGCATCGGCTTCCAAATGGTGACGCCGGAGCGGATCCGGGCGGGCCGCTTCCAGCCGCGGCAGCAGTTCGATCAGGGCCGGCTCGAAGAACTCGCCGTCGCGATCCGGGCACAGGGCATTATCGAGCCTCTGATCGTGCGTCCCGACGGCGACGGTTACGAGCTGATCGCGGGTGAGCGGCGGCTGCGCGCGGCGCGCCTGGCCGAGCTGACCGTCGTGCCCGTAATCGTGCGCGAACTCGACGACCGCGCGGCGCTCGAGATGTCGCTGGTCGAGAACCTGTTGCGCGAGGACCTGAATCCGATCGAGGAGGGGCAGGCCTTCGCGCGGCTAAATCGCGACTTCGCGTTGACCCACGACGAAATCGCGACCCGGATCGGCAAGAGCCGCTCGTACGTGAGCAATATCATCCGGCTGATCGAGCTGCCGCCCGAGGTGCTCGCCATGATCGGGCGGGGCGAGCTGACGGGCGGGCAGGTGCGGCCGCTGCTCGCGCTCAGCTCGCCCGAGGCGCAGCTGGCCGAGGCGCGCAAAATCGCGGAAGCGAAGATTTCTTCGCGCCAGGCCGAGGCGATCGCGAGTGCGCGGCGCGGCCCGCGCGCCGGGCGCGAGGCGGCGCACACCGACGATCCGAACCTGCTCGCGCTCGGCGAGGCGATTCAGCGGGCGCTCAAGCGCAAGGTGCGGATTGTGCGGCGGCGCGGCTCCCGGCCCGGCCGGATCGAGCTCGAGTTCTACAATGACGAGGACCTGAGCGGCCTCGCCCGCACCCTCAGCGCCGCGAGCCGGGCGACATCACATATCTCGCAGTAGGATCTTGGTACGCTTAGCTGAATCGGAGGGGGGACCTCCACGAGATTAGATTCAATATGCCGAGGCCTCGTCAACCGCGTAAAGGAGAACCACTCACGACGAATGGGATTCTGATTCCATATTCGTTTTGGCCGGCGAAGCAAGCGAGGCGTTGGAAACTTCAAAGGCGGCTTTACGTAAAAGACCCTTGGGCGACACTGTTTGAAGCCATCTATCGTTCCAAGACTCCCAAGGCAAGGGTTGACGAAGCCCTCTCTTATCTGGATCAGGCCGAACAATACTTCAATGCTGGAATCCAAACCGGCTGTCGTCTTAATGTTAAGCCAGTACTACTCTACTACTCAGTTCTCAACCTTGCTAAAGCCCTGATGGCTGTACGACGCCCCCAGCTCGAGCTATCGCATGCATACCACGGCTTGTCAGCTACAAGGGAGGGTCAGCGGGCGATCCTCGGGGACGAGATCAGAGTAATGACTTCCACGACCCGCGTAAACATCTTTAGCGAAGTGATGCAGCTTCTCGACCGTCGAAATCCAACCTTCGGAAGCCTGAATGTTCGGCACTTGCTTCCTCAGATCTTGCCTGCCCATCGACTGTGGACTTACGCGTGCGGAAAGAAGGAACAGTTCATCGCTATTGAAATAGCAGCCATGCACAATCCGGTCGCGCTTAAAGCATGGCTCGTCCTGCGGATTGACAGGGGGGAACTGTCGTACCTGGGAAAGTCGGTCAGGAGCCTGATCGCGTCGTCAGGGCTGCGTGGGTCTTGGGAGCAGGTCAACAGCGAAAACCAAGATGTCATTCTCATTGAGCAGCGGGGGACCGAGGGCTATAGTCACCGCCCACTCGATTGCGTCCAAAAGCTCTTCGGAACGTTGAGACCAGCGCTTTGGTCCGTGGTAACTTCCGTCTATCCACATCGGAAATACTATTTGAATCTCGATTCTAAGCTAGGTCCGCGGCGCCTTCCGCAGTGGGCCGCTATGTATGTTCTCTTTTACTACCTCAGCGATCTAACCCGCTATCGTCCTGTGCATTTCGATAGATTTCTGGAAGGCAAGTATGGTCCGCAGATCGAGTCGATCTTAGACGAATGTCCGCGGCAATTCTTATACCTTATGGCTTCGGAGCTCCTGGAGCGAGAAGTGGCGCCAGCTGCGCTTGCCTAGGCTGTGATCACGGAAGCATGCTCCCAATTCACAATGCCGCGATTTGAGCCGAGGCGTGCGGCAGCAACGGAACCGGGATTCTTCGCTGCGCGACGTTCTTATGCGCGGCCCGGCGGACGTGCCGCGTTTGAATGCTTCGCTCAGAATGACACTGCTACTATTTGTAGTGAAAAAACCATTTTTTGTCATTCTGAGCGGAGTCTGCGCAGCGAAGAATCCCGTTCTGGTCCGCCTCGCTCAAGTCCTGCCACGCGGGATTGAGCGTTTCCACCAAAGCGATCTTCTTCTCCCGGCGCAAACCTTTGATCTGTTTCTCACGCTCGATTGCCAGATTAATGTCGCTGAACTCCTCGCAGTAAACGAGTCGAGTGGTGTGGTAGCGGCTGGTGAAACGGCTGCCCGTACCGCTCTTGTGTTCGGCAACGCGCCGTTCGAGATCGTTAGTCACGCCCGTATACAAAGTAAGCGATGGACTGGCCATCATGTAAACGTAGTAACTAGCGGGGCGGTTGCGCTGCTTCACGCTGATGCAGACCCGGGATTCTTCGGCTGCCTCCCAGAATGACAGACAGAGCGTGCTCATTCTATTATTCTGCCCCCAAGGCTTGGACGAGGATCGAGGACTGATGCGGTTGCCGAAGTTCGCCAAAACGATTTCAGGCGCGATCGCCGCGGGGGGCGCGATCGCGTTGACGGTCACGGCCGCGCACGCTTTTCCCTGGAGCACGGACATGTATCGCGGGCCGCAGGTGTCGACCTTCACCGAGCCGCCGCGCGCGATGCCCGACGGTGTCCTGCCGATCGACGGTACCCATTACAACGCGCATTACGGCCAGCCCGCCGGGATGCCGAGCGAACCGCCGCTGCCGCCCCTGAAGCTCGAAGTGATGACCCTCAAGATGCACAACCCGCTGTCCCCGACCCCGGCGAATCTCGCCCAGGGCAAGGAACGTTTCGACACGAACTGCGCGCCCTGTCATGGGGCGACCGGCCAGGGCAACGGCCCGGTGGCTCATCTGCTGCGGCACCCGCCAGCCAATCTGCTGTTCGGTGTGATCCGGGCGTTCCCCGACGGCTATGTCTATGGCTATATCCGCAACGGCGGGGTCTGGATGCCAGCGTATGACGACGCGATGTCGTCGAGCGAGCGCTGGCAGACCGTTCTCTACCTGCGCGACCTCCAGCGGCGCCATCGCGAAACGGGGCCGGTTGCGCTACGGCTACGTGGTCCCATCATGCGACGGCGAGTTAAGCCCGAGGAATTGGGGTCGCATCGCAACGCGACTGATGCCGAGACGAATTACACGGAGCAGGGTTCGGACAGCCCGTAACGAGGCTCTTTGCACAAGCAAGTTTGTCATCCTGAGCCGGCGAGCAGCGCGAGCCGTGTCGAAGGACCTGCGCGCAGCGTCTTCAGCTCATTTCTCGGCTAAGGTCAGACTATTTTGACCTGCTTGATGCTCAGTGACCCGCCTGGTGAGATCGTTGGTGAACCCGATATACAAAACGCGTGCGCGATTCGACATGACATAAGCGTAATAGGGCATGGGAAGGCGCTGCGCGTAGGTCCTTCGACACGGCTCGCGCTGCTCGCCGGCTCAGGATGACAAACTGAAGATGTTCCTGCACTAATCGAAAATTTCACAAACGCTCAGCATGACACGATGGGGCGAGCGGTTTCAGCGCGGTTTGCAACGCTGCCGGCGGGAGCCTGAGCTCCCGCCGGCAGGTGGATTCATCTGGTCAATTCAGGCCGGATCAATTACGTCGCGGGTCGCGACGGTTGCCGAAGTCCGGGTCACTGGCCTTCAGTTCACTCAGGTCAGAGCTTCTGTGACTGCGGCTCGGTCGCGCGCGTTTGGACGCGGCGTTGTCAGTCGAGCCAGGTATGATCTTGGTGATAAAGTTCTGGTAATCCCCACAATAATCCCCAGAACAAGTCGCGTTGAATGCTCCGCTGGTGGTCGGAAAATCGGTGGACGTTGTAACGCCGGCGATATAGATGGCGGTTGACGGATCGAGCACGATGTTAAAGCCGGGTTCGTCGTCACCCGAGCCGCCGAGGTAGCTCGAGAAGCTCAAGGCGGAGCCCTTCGCGTTCAACCGCAGCACAAACAAATCGCCGTAATAGAAAGTGGTGCCGGCTCCGCTGATATCCGGCCCCGCGTAGGCGCTCTGGATCGCGTTCCTGGTCACCGGAAAATTCGATGAATCGGTGGAACCCACCACCCAGGCTCCGCCGAACTTGTCAACCGTAATCCCATACCCCGAATCATCCTCGGCGCCGCCAATGTAAGTGGAATAGATCAGCGCCGAGCCTTGCGGATTGAGCTTCGTAACGAAAACATCGCCGATACCTTCGACGCCGGCGCCACCATAGACCGTCTGGTAGGCGCCCGGCGTTACCGGGAAGTTGCTCTCGGCGGCATCGCCGGTGATGTAGGCGTCGCCCGCTTTGTCGATCGCCACCCCGGAGGCGGCGTCGTCGCCGGCGCTGACGTACGTTGCGTAGAGCAGCGCGGTCGCGGTCGGATTCAACTTCGCCACGACGGCATCATATGCCTGATTCGCGCCGTTACCGACAAAAGTGGTCTGGAAAGCCTTCGGCGTCACCGGGAAACCTGACGCGGTGGTGTAGCCCGCAACGTAGACATTGCCCTCAGCGCCCACCGCGATGGCATCTAGCCAGTCGTCTGAGCTGCCACCGAGATAAGTCGAGTAGATCAGCGAGGTGAGCGTCGGATTAAGCTTCGCGACAACGCTATCGCTGGTTCCGGCGCTCACGCTCCCGCCAAAGGTGGGTTCTAGGACTCCGGGGGTGACCGGGAAGTCCGGTGAAAAGCTGGGGCCGGTGATGTACACGTTGCCGGAATGATCGAGTGCGACGGCATACGCGATGTCGGTTTCGCTCCCGCCCAGATAGGTCGACCCGATCAGCGAGGAGCCGGAGGCGCTGAACTTGGTGAGGAACATATTAGTGCCGTTGCAGTCCGCGAGATTCGGGTTCGGCGTGGTCTGGAACGCTCCCGCGGTCACCGGGAAGTCGAGCGAGCAGGTATAGCCTACCACGATCGCCTCACCCGCCGCGTCCACCGCAATCGCTTCACCCGAATCTTCTCCAGTTCCACCGAGATAGGTCGCATAGACCAGTGCGGTGCCGGATGGATTGAGCTTAAAGACCGTGGCGTCGCTGTCGTCGACGCTGGCATGGTTCGCCTGATAGGGATTCACGGTCGGGATGTCGGTCGTGTCGGTCTCGGAAGCGACGTAGGCGTTGCCGGAACTATCGACCGCGATCCCGGCCGACGTTTCATCGACCGCCGTGTTGTTGATGTAGGTCGAGTAGCCCAGTACCGGATCGATCACCAGCGGCTTGGCGCGGTCATACGACGCCACCTGGAACGTCACCTGCCCCTTGTCCAGCTTGAACTGCCCGTCGACCGGCTTGCGCGCCGCGGCGCCGTCGGGCTGATAAACGACCGGCTTGTGAAAGCGGACTGCGCTGTTGTCCGCCGCAAGCACCAGATCGCCGTTACGATCGATCCGCGGCGCGACAGCGTGCGCACTCTTGCCCACGCTCAGGCCGGCGACATCCATCCGGATCGCGCGAGGATCGGCGCCCGGCTTGACCACGAAGTCATATTCGAGCTGCTGCTGATTGCCATAATAGACGAGGTCGATTCCGGGATAGACCTGTTCCAGCTTGACCTTCGCGTAAGTGGGGACATCCGTGTGCCAGTTCTGCGGATTGCGGCCACGGAAGTAATTAACTTTGCCCGGGAGCTCTTCGAGTCCGACCGCCTGCGGCGCGGGCCGAGCGCCGACGAGCTTCATATCGACGACCTCGCTCGCGACGCTTGCTCCGCCCTTCGCCGGACGCGCCGCCAATTGCTTGACGCCCGCCTGCTTGTGGGCCGATGTCGCCTCGCGACGGAGCCGCACGATCGACTCGTGCGGGTCGAGAAACAGGGTGTAGCCGTTGCCGCGCGAGAGAAACTTGACGTCGCTCGCCGCAGCGCCGCCAGTGACCTGTCCGACATTCGGCTCGAAGCTGATCGGCAGCTTGCCGTAGTTGGCCACCACTCGCGCCCGTGTCGCCGCGGACGCGGCATGTGTCGGCGCGCTGGGCTGCGCCATCGCGATGCAGGCGTCAAGCCCCACAGCAAGGCCAGCTGCGGCAATCGCTATCAACTTGGAACCCCTAATCATCGCCTGTTTTCCTCGCAAATTAATACCTTTCGAATGCTGCACGTCACTCTCCTGATGTTCGGAACAGAGCTTAATCGACCTAACTGACCCTTTGGTAACATGTTCTTATCGTGCCTGTCTATCGCGACACCCCAAGACATTGCCGGCGGAAACCTGAGCTCCATAGCACAATCGGGTAGCCAGTCATCCTTCGCGGGTGACGCATCGACCAAACAATCAAGCGCGGAGGTCAGGATCGAACCGGACGCCCGATCTCACTCCGCGGCGCCTTGATTATTCGCCCTACCTGACGAAACTGCGGGCGAGGGCGGCGCCGTGGCGGAGCAGCACGACGGGCGGATTCCCTGAGCTGGACGAGAAGACCGGCGTCCACTCGGGAGCGGAGGCCTGTTCCGCGCGCCATACATCCGCGGGTGCGATCACGTAGCCGGGTGGCGCGTCGCCGAGCCGCGTCGTGATCGGCGGGGCGTCGCGATCGAGATAGAAGAGCAACGTCGCCGGCTCGTCGCCCAGCTTGTAGGAATAGAGCGGCTCGTCGCGGCCGACGATCCGGTTGATCTGCGTGGCCGTTGCGCGCATCGAATCGTTGCCACAATCGCGGATCGCTTTGTGCGGCAGATAGTAGAGGTTGAAGAGGATCGCGCCCGCGCAGGCGACCATCACCGTGCGCCGCGCGAGATGCCGGAAGGGAAGATTATCGGACCAGGTCGGCGCCCACGCAAAATGCAGCGGCTCGCCGGAGCGCGCCAGCGAATCAGCCCACCAGGCGATCATGACAGCCGCTACCGGCCACAGCGGCAACAGATAAGCGCGGCGTTTGTAGGCAGCGATGCTGAAGAAGATCACCGTCACGAGCCAGAAGATCGCAAAGAGGCGTACCGCAACATCGGCGCGGGATCGTTCATGGGCCGCCCGGCCGCCAGGCGTCCGCAGCGCCGCGAAGACCGCGAATGGCGCGATCAGGCTGAGCGGCACGGAGTTGAGCAAGAGCGGTTTCAGGTAGTACCACGGCGCCATCGTGCCGAGCAGGCCGAGGAAACGGCCGAGATTCTCGCTGCTCAACTGGCGGTGGAGAAAGCTGGCATGACCGCCGAAGTAGCAGGCTGCGTACCAGCTCGACCCGATTATGATCGCGAGCGCAAGCGGGCCCGCAAGGCGGCGCAGATCGCCAAAGCGCCTTTCGCTCAGGATAAAGAGGCCGCAGGCGATGGCGGGGATAAGAATGCCGACGGGACCCTTGGCAAGGACCGCGAGACCCAGCGCGCCCGCCATAAGGTAGCGGAGGGCCGCGTCGCCCGCCGGCGGGCGAGCTTCAACCTGGCCCGCAAGGTGTAGCGATGGGTCGTCATCGCGGCCGGGCGTGAGCCACCAGGCGAAGGCGAACAGGGCCAGCGTCTCAAAAAAGCAGAGCGTCATATCGACGCGGCCGACGCGCGCGTTCTCCAGATATTGATACGAGCCGCAGAGGACCAGCCCGGCCACGGTCGCGCCGGCGAGGCCGAGAAAGTCGCACGCGAACCACATCGTGAGCGCGACCCCCGCGATCGCATAGAGCGCGGCGGTCATCCGCAGATTGAGCGGGGTCACGCGCTTGGCGCCGATCAGGTGGTCGAGCGCGGTCGCGGTCCAATGGAAGAGTGGCGGTTTGTAGAGCGGGGCGCGGCTGTTGTCGAGCGGGAAGAGCAACGCGCCATGCTCGACCATCTGCTGCACGAAGACGCCCTCGACCGCCTCGTTGAAACCGCAGACGTCGGCCGCCCCGAGACGATAAAGACTGAGCAGCGCCGCGAGCGCGATAATCGGGGCCAGTGCGGTGGCGATGCGGCGGAACGTCCGCGGTTCCCGGATGGGGCTCATGCGGGTTTTTTCAGATCGAAGCGGAAGATGCTGAGGCGCGGGATTCGCGCGCGGTCGTAACCGCGCCATTTGGCGGCGGCCACACTCGTGGCGCTGACCTTTCGGAACTTGAGGCGAGCGAAAAACCGTGCCGCGCGATCCTCCGCGGTGCAGGCGAAGACGTAATGCAGCCGGCGCGCGCGCGCTTCGCCGAGCACACGCCCGATCAGCTCGGCCGCCACCCCTTCGCGTTGAAAGCGGGTCAGCGTGTAGAGCGCCGTGATCTCGCCCGCGTGCTCGCGCCGGTAGGGCTCGGTCAGCAGCGAGACGATCCCGGCCAGATGCTCGTCGCCGACCCGGTAGCCGAAGCACGAAGGCAGCAGGCCTGCAATCTCCTCGTCGGGCCGCGGCAGCAGAAAGCCGTCCTCCTGCCCGCGATGGATCAGCGCCTCGACTTCCTCGAAATCGTCGATCAGACCGGGCGGACGTCACCGTACTGATGTTCGGTGAAGAGGGTCCCGGCGCCGATAAAGCTGAAGATCTCGTCGTACACGTCGCGCGGCGCGCACAGGTTGACCGAGGCGACGCCGTCTTCGATCGCGAGCCGGGCGGCGCGGACGATCGCGCGGCGGAGCGGGACCCGCTCGTTGGCCAGCGCGCGGCGGAGCCGCTTGATCTCGACAAACGGCAAGCGGTTGTCGTCGGGCCCGGTGAGCCCGCCCCCGCGCTCGAGCAGGATCAGCTTGAAGACGCGCAGGCGCGAGGCGAGTTCGCGCGCGAAGACGACTAGGTCGGCGGCGTCACCGTCGGTGACATTCGCGGTCACGATCGCGCCGGCGCGCAGGCGTTGCCAGATTTGCGCGATCGTCGAATCGGGCGGATAGGGGCGGGTGCGCAGGCCGCGCGCCGGGTTGAAGGCCGGAATCTCACCGCGCGGCGCCATCCGTCCCAGCCGCCGGATTACGCGCGGCATCGCCGCCGCCGAGGCGATCACGATACAGCGGGTCTGATTACGCCTGAGCTCGCGCAGCGTGCGCGCCAGCGCGTCGAGCTCGGTCAGCCGCTCGCCACTCGGGGGGACCAGGGCGAAGAGCAGACTCTTGCCGTAGAACTCCTCGAGATAGAAAGTTTTCTCGGTAAAGACCGGACCGCGGCCGTGCGTGGCCGCACCCTCTGACGCCGCCGGATCGCTCATTCAGAAATCTTGACGCAGCTCGCAGACTCGCCTGCTCGCTTCGCGCCGCAACGGCGCTCCGCTAGCGTCAGAAATCTTGACGCAGCTCGCAGACGCTTCATTTTGACCGCGCCTCGCAGACTCGGCCGCCCCCTGTGCTCGCTTCGCGCCGCAACGGCGCTCCGCTAGCGTCAGTCCGATCCCGCGAACTTGGGCGGTCACAGTTTGGCCGGCGCTTCCGCGGGCGCCATCACCGGGGTCAGCCGCGCGAGCAACGAGGGCGATGGCCGTGACGACGCGACCTCGCTCAGCATCGTGCGCGAAAAAACGTTGAGCAGGACGCGCTGGCCCTCCTCCCACACGCGAAACATCCGGCAGGCCGGCTGCAGGTTGCAGATGTTGCCGCCCTCGACGCAGAGATTCAGCGTGATCGGACCCTCGACGGCCTCGATAATGTCACGGAAGGAGATCGTTTCGGCGGGACGGCCGAGCTGATAACCCCCGCCCGGGCCGCGCCGCGCGCGCACGAGTCCCCGGCGCATCAGATCGCGGATAACCTTCTCCAGGTAGTACTTGGGGATCTGCTCGCTGCGCGCGATCTCGATCCCGCGCGCGATCCCGGTGGGGTTGTCGGCAAGATGGATCATCGCGCGCAAGGCGTACTCGATCTTGCGCGGTATCTGCATCAGGCTCATGACGACAGGCCTCCCACGGCGGCGGCGCGCGCAACTGCCGCGATCCCGGGCTTCGCGCCGCGCTTGCCGTTGCGTCCGGACAGATAGGGCGCGGCAACGCGCTCGACGTATTTCACCAGCAGGTCGCTCTCGACGTTGACGCGATCGCCGGGGCGCTTGAAGCCAAGCGTGGTGACGGCGAGCGTATGGGGAATCAGCGCGACTTTGAACGTAAAGGCCGCACCGGCCCCCTGGGCGCGCCCGGCGCGGGCGGCGGCGCCGCGTCCCTGGATATCGAAGACGGTCAGGCTGATCCCGTCGATCGCGACCGAGCCCTTCTCGATCAGGTAACGTGCGAGCAGCGCTCCGACCTCGAAAGTGTAGAGTCGCGAGTCACCCTCCGGCGCGATCGCAGCGATCCGGCCGACGCCGTCGACATGGCCGGACACCATATGGCCGCCGAGCAACTTTTCGAGCGTCAGGCAGCGTTCGAGGTTGACCCGGTCGCCGGGCTGGAGGTCGCCAAGCACGGTCCGGCGGAGCGATTCGGCCGACACGTCCGCGCTGAAAGTGCCGCGGGCCTTGCGGGTCACCGTCAGGCAGCATCCGTTGACCGCGACTGATTCGCCGATCGTAATCCGCGCTAGGGGCAGTTTGGTGCGGATCGCGATTATGACCCCGCCGTCGGTATGCTTGATACTCGCGACGGAGCCGAGATCCTCGATAATTCCGGTAAACAATCTGCTAATCCGCCTAAGTCAGCCGACTAAAGCCGGTCCGCTAAAAAGTCCAGAAAAATCATACTTTTTATTTGAGAGAAGCACAACTGTCCGCAGAATGTGGGCGATCACCTGGCCTTAGAATCCGCGAAGACAGCAGGGGGGAGGTTTCACATCTCGGCCAGTTCACCCGCGCCAAGCTGGCGAACCTTCCGGCGTAACCGATTGTCAAAGGTGGCGAAACGCCGCTCGCGACCGGCGGTCGCAACGTGCAAGGCGTCGGCAAAATCCATCCCGTGCTCGTACCATTCGAGGGCTTGGGTCACCGCGGCCTCGTCTTCGATTTCGACGTTCGACACCCGGCGAACGTTATGCAGCGCGGAAGCAATCGTCATCGGCCCGATCCGGTATGCGCTCCGGAGTACCCACTCGAGTTCCAGCAGTACGGTCTTCGGGATAAAGACCCGTTCCTGCGCGCGCAGAAACGCTGCGGCACGAGCGGCTTGAGCACTATCGTCGTTGGTTATTATACGAACCAGCACGTTCGTATCGAGCGCCGTCACTTGCGCGACCGGGCCTCGGCCGCAACCGCTTGATCCATTTCCTTGACGCTTTTCCGCGGACCGGTGTAAGGAACACAGCCGATGAGCGATTCCCAGGTCCGCGCCGCCCTCGGGGCTTGCGGCTTGAGCAGGATGCCCTCGTCGCGTTCCTGAACGATGAACTCCGTCCCGGGGTTCCATCGATGGGCTGCACGCAGCGCCTTGGGCAGAACGATCTGGCCCTTCGTCGACAGCCTGGTAACGGTGCTCATGGTAAGACTCCGGGTAAGATGATCGCACGCGGCGGGCAAAGCCGCAAGCCGAGCGGCTGTGCCGTTCCCGGCCCGGCCCAAGGCTTTAAGACTTCGTTATAGGCTGGTTTTGCGGCGATCGTCGCGGCACACGAGGAAAAGCGTCGAAGTCGCGATGAGTCCCGATGATCGCGCGACATCAGCGGCGGATGATGCCAGTGAAGCCGGCCGCGAACAGGGTGATCAGGACCCAGCCAGCCGACAGGTGAATCCACAGATACCCGCGCAGGGCTCGGCCCGAATTAAAGAAGCGCCAATGGTCGAGCGGCGGTGAGTGAGCGCCGACAAAATCACCGAGCCATGTTCCTTTCGTGGGAGGCTGCGTTGACTTCGGGTCGGGCAGATTCGGGTTGGGCATCCACTGGTCTTTGAGACCGAGGTTGATAATCGGGAGAAAAGTGTCGAGGGAATAGACGAAGGCATTGAAGGGTTGATAGCCGGGCAAAAGCGTTTTGTCGGACTGAAATTTCGCGGAGGCTTCCTTGCCGGTCGGAGCGATTACGCCCGCGCGGTAGCCGAGCGCGAAAGCCAAATACCCGAAGAGAACGAACCCAAACGCCCACCACAGAGCTCTCCAGGGCTTGTAACCATAAGCGACGGTCCCTCGCAGGACTTGGCGCCACAGGTAGCTCGCCCAGGAAAGTTTCGGGAGTAGATCATTCTCCATGGCGATGCGAACCTGCCGCGCACCGCGCTCATCGCCTTCGCTTTCGAACACCTTGGCTAGTTGTTCGTAAGGCTGCGTCGCGAGCTCTTGGCGAGAGTTTTGACGTCGGAGCCACTCGAGCCTCTGGCACGCCTTTCTGGGTGCATTTATTTCAAAACGGTCGTAAGTGAACCCGTTCAAAGCCAAGTGTCCAGGTCTAGGCCAACTATTCTCGTCGTCTGTCACGGACGCGGCGCTTGCTCCTGTTAGGTCAAGCCACACGTTCGGGTTCATGTGCTCCGTGTCCGCGCTGTTCGAACCGTCGGAAATCCCCGTCCACCAGAATTCTCCCGATATCCGAGCGCGCTCGGCATTAAGTTTACTTCCCGGCGTGAAAATCGCTCCGCGACAATCGAGATCGCTACCGATCGTGGCACTGAGGAGTCTGACTTCGCCCATTGCGGTGAACCCCCACCGAAGAAAAACGTAGCCTGCCACCGTTACGCCATCGGCAGTCAGTGCCCTCCGGCCTGGGTTGCTGAAGATCCCGTTGTCGACCTCCAGGTTGCCGCCCACGCTCGCACCTACCAGCCAGACTTCGCCTGTTGCCTTTGAGTTCTTAAGGAATATATTCCCTGCCACCTTAATGCGGTCGGCATTTAGTGCGAAGCCATGGGTTTTGGGGTGTTGTTTGATGAAAATTGCGCCTTGGCAATCGAGATCGGCGCCGACGGTAGCACGCTTCAGATCGACTTCACCCTCCGCATGGAAGCCATGTCTTAAAAAGATCGGGCCTCGCGTGGTGAAGCGATCTGCTATTAAGGGACCGGTCCAGGTGCCGCCCAAGTCCAATCCTTCGATGTTGGCCTCCATCAGCGACATCGTACTCAAGATGCGCGAGTGCTCGACGTCGATCTCAAACGGTACCGAAGCAGACTCCAGATCGAGCGGGTCCATCACCTTTGCGCCATAGATGCGGATTCCCTTCGGATCTATGAGCTTGCGGGCTGCCTCATCAACGCAGAGCCATCGAATTAGCTTGGCGCGAATCTGGCGCGATGGGCTCCATTTGTCACTTTTCGACGGATCGTTCTCCGGGTCACTGTCATCTTGGTTTGACCCGCAGACTGCGTACTTGCCGATCGGCGCCGCCTCGAGCAGTTTCCGCTCGCAGGCGGAAAGCTCCTTGGTCTTGAAGCCGGCCTTGGCGGCTAGCTTCAGCAATTCGGGAGCTCTGGAGATCGGGATTTGCGGAGGGCTCGCGTCGGCGGCGTGCGCTTGACGCGCGATCAGCACGGAGGCGCCGCAAACGAGAGCGACCGTGAGCGCCACGATACGCACTAGCCGTAATCCATCCTCTGGTTGCAGCGACTTCGTCACGTGCCTCGACCTCTCTATTCACCATTTGCCAAAAGCCCGCGAGTCGGAGTTTAATCGCGCGGTCGCTATTAGCAAATCTGACGCGGGAGATAAGCCATGAACGGAGTATCACACGTGGCGATCGGCGTGCGCGATATGGAGCGCTCGCTCAAGTTTTATCGCGATCTGCTCGGACTCGAAGTGCGTTTCGACGGGACGCAGCCGACCGGCGGGATGCCCAGCCTCTATGCGGATCCTGCCAAGGGCCAGCGCCGCGCGGCCCATCTGCATTACGGCCAAGGCGCAACCGGCGGGTTTCTGGTGCTCTCGGAGCGGCCGGGCGGCACGCCGGGCGAGGCGATCAAGCTCGATCAGGTCGGCATCTCGCATTTTTCCTGGTGGGTCGACGATATCCGCGCGCTCCACGCCAAACTCAAGGCGGCCGGGGTCAAAATTCTGGTGCCGCCGGCCGAAACCGATTCGGGTGGGTATGGCGAAAAGCCGGGCCGGAAATTCCTGACCTGCCTCTTCGAGGACCCGGACGGGATCATTCTGCAACTCGATCAGCGGGTCGAATAGTATGCTGAGCAGATGCCGGGTGCTCGATTTGAGCACGGAACGGGGTTTTCTCTGCGGGCAGATCCTCGGGGATTTGGGCGCCGACGTAATCAAGATCGAGCCGATCGGCGGCTCGCCGGCGCGCGCGACAGGACCGTTTGTCAACGATGCGCCCGGACCGGAGAACGCGATCGGTTGGCTGGCCTTCAATCGCAATAAACGCGGGATCACGCTCAATCTCGAGCATCCCGAGGGCCGCGAGTTGTTGCGGCGGATGGCCGCCCGCGCCGACTTTCTGATCGAGTCGGAGAATCCCGGCACGATGGCGACCCGCGCGCTCGATTACCCGGCCTTGCGCGAAGCTAGTCCGGCGCTGGTCTACGTCTCGATCACACCCTTCGGTCAGGATGGACCCAGGGTCAGTTACGTGGACAGCGACCTGATCCTGATGGCGGCGGGCGGGGTGTTGATCCTGTCGGGCGACGAGGATCGCGCACCCATCCGGATGAGCGTGCCGCAAGCCTATCTGCACGCCAGCGCCGACGCGGCTGGCGCCGCGCTGATCGCGTACTACGAGCGGCTCAACTCAGGCGAAGGCCAGCAAATCGACGTCGCCGCGCAGGAAAGTATCGGACTCGCCGGTCAATCGACAGCGCTGGCCGCGCTGGTCAACAGCGACGAAACCCGCCGGATGGCGGGTGGCGCCAAGATGGGGCCGATCCGGGTGCCGCTGGTCTGGCCGTGCAAGGACGGTCTGGTTTCGTGCGTCTTTCTCTTCGGCGCCGCGATCGGGGTTTTTTCGCGCAGGCTCGTCGACCATATGTTCGAGCAGGGCGCCTGCAGCCGGGCGATGAAGGATACCGATTGGATCGGCTACGGCGCCAGGCTGCTCTCGGGCGAGGAGTCGATGGCGAACTACGAGCGCAATAAAGAAGTGATCGCGGCCTTCCTGATGACCCGGACCAAAGCGGAGCTGTTCGAGATCGCGCGTGCCAACAATCTGCTGATAGCGCCGATCGCAACGATCGAAGACGTGCGCCAGAATCCGCAGTTTATCGCGCGCGAGTACTGGCAGACGGTGGCGCATCCCGGCGGCGCGAGCCTGACCTATCCGGGACCGTTCGCGCGCTTCAGCGGGAAGCCGATTACCTATCGGCGGCGTGCTCCGATGGTCGGGGAGCATAATCGCGAAGTGCTCGGCGCGGAGCTGGGTCTGAGCAGCGAAGAAATCGCGAACTTGACGCGCAAGGGGATCATCTGATGGCTGCAAAGTTACCGCTGGCGGACGTCAAAGTCCTCGATTTCTTTTGGGTGCTCGCGGGTCCGGGGATCACGCGCAGTCTGGCCGACTACGGCGCAACGGTCGTGCGGGTCGAGGCCACCACCCGCACCGATCCGGTGCGCACGGTCGGACCTTTCAAGGATAATCAGGTAACCCAGGAGGGCTCCGCCCTTTGGTGGAACAACAACGCGGGCAAATACGGGATCACGCTGGATATGGGCAAACCGGCGGCGCGCGCCGTCGTCCACGACCTCGTGCGCTGGGCGGATGTCGTCACCGATTCGTTTTCGCCCAAGGCGATGAAGGCATGGGACCTGGATTATGACGCGCTGCGCAAGATCAAGCCGGACATCATCATGATTAGCAGTTGCCTGATGGGTCAGACCGGGCCGCTCGCGCGCTTTGCCGGATTTGGCAATCTGGCGGCCGCGCTCTGCGGCTTCTACAACCTGGTGGGATGGCCCGACCGAACACCCTCGGGACCATTCAGCGCCTACACGGACTATATCGCGCCGCGCTTCGGCCTGACCGCCCTGATGGCCGCGCTGATCCATCGCAAGCTGACGGGCGAGGGGCAGTATATCGACCAGGCGCAGGCCGAGTCGGCGCTGCACTTCCTGACGGTTCCGCTCGTCGATAACGCCGTCAATGGCCGCGAATATAATCCGGTCGCCAACTATGACGCCACGTATGCGCCGCACGGCGTTTACCCGGCAGCGGGTGACGACCGGTGGGTGGCGATCGCTTGTCGGACGGAAGATCAATGGCGGGCGATCTGCGCGACGATGGAGCAGTCGGCCCTGGCGGAGGATCCGCGCTACCGAACCTTCGCCGGCCGGCAAAACGATCGCGCCGCCCTTGATCTCGCGATCAGCGCATGGACCCGTCACCTCGAACCCCAGGCGATCGAGCGTAAACTTCAGGCGGTGGGGGTCGCCGCTTATACCGTGCAGAATACGTTTGACTTGGCTGCGGACCCGCAATTGGCTCATCGTGGTCACTTTATCGAAGTGCCGCACAGCACGGTCGGAAAAACCTGCGTTGAGAATTCGCGCTTCAAACTGTCGCGCACCCCGGCGCAAGTCACACGTAGCGCCCCCGCTCTGGGCGAGTATAATCAGTACGTTCTGGGGCAGTTGCTGGGCTACAGTGAAGACCAAGTCTCGCAACTGGCTGTCGAAGAAATCTTCGGTTAGTTGTCGTCTCAAGATAGCACTGCGTAGCACTCATAGCGCTAATAATTACTTGTGAGCGCCGTACGCGAGCTGATATGAATGGGATGGCGATCAAGGCGACGAAAAGGCAAACCTACGATTGAAGATTCTGGCGAGGGAGCGTCTTTGCCTGTGGCGCGTGGCGCGATACCTGGCGGTGGCGATCACATTGTGCGCGCCCGCGTACGCGCAGGCGCCGCCGGCCGGTTCAGTCAGCGCTCTCACGGGGCAAGTCCAGATCCAAAGGGCTGGCCATTCGATGGTGGCGGTGAACGGCACACCGGTGGAAACGGGCGACCGAATCACCACTGGACCGCATAGTCAGGCGACGATCTCGCTGATCGATGGCACGCAATTCGAGCTCGCGGAAAGCAGCACGATTATCCTCCTCAAGAATCAGCTCAACGCCAGCGGGCAGCGGAGCCAGACCTCGCTTAGTCTGTTGGCCGGCTTGCTGCATTCGCTGGTGCACTTCGCCCCCGGCAATGCGCCCAATTACGAGGTGCATACCCCCAACGCCGTCGCGGCGGCGCGCGGCACTAACTACGACACCGATTACGTCAAGGGCGTCGTACGCAAGGACTATCCCGGCTGTCTCGAATTCACGGACATCACCGTCTTCGAAGGGATCGTCGAGGTGACGAACCCGCGGAACCCGACGGCCGGCTCGACCAAGGTCAAGCCGGGCTACAAAACCACGGTGCCATGTGGATTGCTGCTGGGAGCGACGGCCGTGTCGACCGCCGCGCTCTCTTCGGGCGCGATCTCTACAGGCGCGATCGTTTCAGGTGCGGCGCTGGGTACGGGTGCGATCGCCGCGGGCGTGGTGGTGGGTGTCGTCGGCACCGGCGGCGGATCCGGTGGCAGCAGCTCACCTTCGCCGACGGTCCAGCCGACTCCACCGATTACCGGAGCGCAATAACTCCGCTAGTGGGCGTCGATGGGGGCGTGGCCCTGTGGACGCGGCAGCAGCAGGCAGAGCAAAATCGCAATTATCATCACGGCGCTCAATGAACGGTAGATATTGTTGAGCGAGAGCATCATGGCCTGACTCTGCACACTCCCGTAAAGCATCGCGAGCCCCTGCTTCTGGCCGGTCACGAGCTGATTCATGTAGTTGAAATGCATCCCGCCGGGCATCGCAGCCGGACCTTTGCCGAGCCGCCACATATCAAACACCGAGACATGCTCGACCAGGCGGCTTTGCTGGATCTGCTCCCGGCGGACCATCAGGGTGGTCAGGACGGAAGTTCCGATCGAGCCGCCGACATTACGCGTCATCGAATAGAGGCTCGCCGCATAGCCCATCTGTTCGCGAGGAATCGAGCCGAGCGCGGCGGCCGACAGATTCGGGAACACCAGTCCCATCCCGACGCCCTGGATTACGGTGGGCCAGATGAAGTTGCTCATCGACATGGTTAAATCAAGACTGCCCAGCATCCAGGCCGAGAGTCCGACAATCCCGAAGCCGACCGCGACCATCGGACGGGTGTCGTAGCCGCGCTTGGCGATCCCGCCCAGCAAAAACATCGCGGCCATCACGCCCGCGCCCCGCGGCGCCATCGCGAGCCCCGCCTTCCACGCCGTGTAGCCGAGCAGGTCCTGCAGGAAAACCGGGTTGAGGATCGTCATGCCGTAGGCCGTGAAGGTCAGCAGAATCAGCAGCACCGTGGGGATGGTGAACTTGCGGTTTTTGAGAATCCGCACCTGCACGATCGGCTCCGGCGTGCGCCATTCATGGTAGATCAGAAGGATAAAGGCGCCACCGGCGAGAATCGTGAAATACCAGACCCAGGGCGTCGCGAACCAATCGGCGCGATCGCCGCGGTCCATCACGATTTCGCCCAGCCCGAGCGCCAGCACCAGACAAACGATGCCGAGCCAGTCCGCGCGCCCCTTGCCTTTGAGCTTCCGTAGATAGGAGGGATCGTGCACGAAGGTCGAAACCATGAAGGCGGCGCCGATTCCGATCGGCACATTGATGTAAAAATTCCAGCGCCAGTTCCAGTTCGAGGTGATATAGCCGCCGACCGTGGGACCCATGATCGGCGCGACCATCAGGCCGAGTCCCCATACGGCCATCGCGAGGGTCTGCTCGTTGGGCGGGAAGGTCTCCATCAGGATCGCCTGGGAGAGCGGCTGCAGGGCCGCGCCGGCAATCCCCTGAAGAAAACGAAACAAGACCATCTGGTTGAGCGACTGCGCCGCGCCGCACATCGCCGACGACAGCACGAAGGCGGTAATCGAGATCAGAAAGTAGCGTTTGCGGCCGAACTGACCGGCGATCCAGCCGGTGGTCGGAATCATGATCCCCGCGGCGACCAGATAGGTGGTGACGACCCAGGTGACCTCGTCAATCGTCGCGGAGAAGCTGCCCTGCATGTGCGGCAGCGCGACATTGACGATCGAGCTGTCGAGCACCTCGAGAATCGTACAGAGAATGACCGAGGCGGCGATAATCCACTTGTGGGTGTGCTCGGCGCTTTCCGCAGGCGCGGCAACGGCTTTGGGATCGGCCTCCATGCGGCTTATGTGCTGCCTGCTCCTGAAGTCACTCAGGACAGGTGATCACCCACCCGCAACGCGGCGAGTTCGGCGGGCGGCACTTTTTTGGGGCTCGGCTCTAACCGGACACGCCTGACGAGCACTGTGGCGCCGGCGAGCGCGAGCCGCAGTCCCGCGGCGTCGTTACTCAGGATCGTGCCGGGGCGCGCGGCAGGCTGCTCAGCTTCGATTATCGCGTCGTAGAGCCGGAGCTGCTGGCCACCGAGCGTCGCGAAGGCGCCGGGCTGCGGGTCGCATCCGCGAATCAAGTTGTGCACCTCGCGTGCGGGCCGCGCGAAATCGACGCGCGCGTGTTCGTCGCGGCAGATCGCTTCGTAGCTGGCCTCGCGTTCGTCCTGCGCGATCCGCGGCGGGTTGCCGGACTTCACCAAATCGAGCGCCGCGCTGAGGGTCTCGATGCCCAGCGGGAACAGCGTATTGAAGTAGAGCGAGCCGACCGTGTCATTGGGCCCGATCGGCACCCGGCGTTGCAGCAGGAGCGGCCCGGTATCGATACCGCGATCGGGCCAGAACCAGGAAACGCCACTCTCCGCGTCGCCCTGGATAAGCGTCCAGTTAATCGCGCTGGCCCCGCGATGACGCGGCAGGAGCGAGGGATGAAAACAGATAGTCTTGAGACGCGGCGCGAACAGGATACGCTCCGGCACGATAATCGTGACGAAGGCCATCACAGCCAGGTCGGCCTCGAGCGCTTTGAAATGATCCAGCGCCGCCTCGCCCTTGAACGAGGCCGGCTGACTGCAGGGCAAGCCCAGCGCGACGGCCTTGGCCTTGAACGGATCGGGACGGCCGCCCGGGGCGTCGGGAGGCGCGAAGACATGGACAATCTCCTCGCCCCGCGCCTGCAGGACTTCGAGGGTCTTTTCCGCAAAAGCGGCCTGCCCAATCAGCACAACGCGCAAAACCAGCGACCTCCACGATGCATTCCGCGTGAACCTATCAAATCAGGCCGGTGAGTGCACGGTCAGCGCGCGTCGCAAGTACACAGCGTCGAACAAATTTGACTCTACCGGACGTGGCGCAAATAATGATCGTGGATTTCCTAGCCACGGATGAGCTGCGGTAGAACAAGCGGGTGAATGGCGCCAACGTTCCGGGGGTGGTGGAGCTGCTGCTGGGCACGGGACCGGTCGTGCAGGCGGTGCTGTGGCTGCTGGTCGCGTTTTCGGTAGGCAGTTGGGGGATAATCCTTTACAAATTCATGCAGATCTCGCGGGCGCGCCGGCAATCGGAGCGCTTTATCGCGATCTTCTGGGAATCCAAGAACCTCGCGGCGATTCATACCGCCAGTGTCGGCTTGCAGCATAGCCCGGTCGCCCAGGTCTTCCGCGCCGGCTATCAGGAGCTCCTCCAGTTGACCCGCGCCAAACGCCAGGCCGTCGGCGCCGAGACCGGCTTTTCGACCGATCTGGGCGGGGTCGAGAACGTCACGCGTGCGATGAAGCGGCAGGCCAATATCGAGCTGACCAAGCTCGAAGGCGGTATCACGTTTCTCGCGACCACCGGCTCGACCTGCCCGTTTATCGGACTGTTCGGCACCGTCTGGGGAATCATGACGGCGTTTTTGGGGCTCTCGGCGGCGCATACGTCGAATATCCAGGCGGTCGCCCCCGGTATCGCCGAGGCGCTGATCACGACTGCGGTCGGACTGGTCGCCGCGATCCCGGCGCAGATGTTCTACAATTTCCTGACGACCCGTGTACGCGTGCTGGCGACCGAGATGGATAACTTTATCTCTGAATTTCTGAATATCGCGGAACGTCACTTCCTGTCATGAGTTCGCGCGCGCGGGGGCAGGCTTAAGGTGGCGTTTGAAGCGGGACCGCGCGGATCGCTGGTTTCACAGATCAATGTGACGCCACTGGTCGACGTGATGCTGGTGCTGCTGATCATCTTCATGGTGACGGCGCCGATTATCCAGCAGGGCGTACAGGTCAGTCTGCCCAAGGTCAAGGCGGCGGCGCTGCCCGGCAAGGACGAACAGTTCATCGTTTCGATCACGCGAGATCGGCAAATTTATCTGAACGACACCCGACTGACGGCCGACGCGCTCACCGAGAAGCTGACCGCGATCGCCCACGAGCGGCCCGATCGCGAAGTCTTTATCCGCGCCGACGAGCAGGTGCCCTATGGCGACGTGATCCGCATGATGGCGGCGATCAAAGCGGCGGGAATCGACAATGTCGGAATGGTGACCGAGATGCCGACCGGCGCCGGCGATTCCGCGCCGGGCGGCTGAGTATCGCGCGCCGTGGGGCAAGCAAGCTGACCGCCGCATCGTGCAACATGCGGAGAGCCTGATGCGACGCTTTGACGCGACGCTTTGAGCAGATGGATTCCGGACAATATCGGGACCGTGGCGCGCGGCCATCGCGCTGGGGTTATTTCCTGGCCGTGGTAGTTTCGGCGCTTGGCCACGCCGCGCTGTTCTTGCTTTTGGTGGTAGTGCTCCCGGCTCTTTTTCAACGGAGCGCGCCGCCACTCGCCTATACGGTAAAGATTGTTGATTCGATCCCGGCGGGCGACCTCCGCACCCATCTGCCGCGACTCAGCCAGGAGAAGGCGCCTCCACCACCTGAACCCTCCGCGGCGGAAGAAGAAACCCCGGAGCCGGAAGCGACGCCCCCGCCGGAGGATAAAGATCGCAACGCGATCGCGCTCAACACTCTGCATCAGAAAGCCACGCTGACGCCGACGCCCACCCCACCACCTACCCCGCCGCCGACGCCGGAGCCCACTCCAACCGTAACGCCCACGCCGCGGCCGAAGAAGCCGCACGTCAAGGTCGTGGCGCCGACCCCGACCGCCACACCGACCCCCATCCGCACGCATCATCTCCACGCGAAGCCCTCGCCGTCACCTCAGGTGGCGATCGCCGCAGCCGAGCCGACCCCCGGGATCCGGCAGAAACTGGATAAGGTTCGCCAGCAGCTGCTCGCCGAGCATCTTAAGAACCTTAGATCCGCCAAAACCAACGAGGCGGAAAAGAATGGCGCCGCTACCGCCAGTGGCGGCGGTCCGGTCGTGGCCGCGAGTGCCTCGGCCGGTAAAGGCTATGGGGTGGGGCCGGGCAATGGCAGCGCGGGGATTCAACAGGACGCGGGATTTCTGCTCTACTATCAGGAGGTGCAGAAAAAGATCCGGGCGGCGTGGAGCTTCGCCGGGGATAATCCCGATCTGACCGCGACGGTGACTTTCGGCATCAATCCCGATGGATCGCTCAATTCGATTCGCGTGACGGAAAGCTCGCGTGACCCGTCCTTCGATGACTCCGTGGTCCGCGCGATTCGCCGCGCGGCGCCCTTCCCGCCGACGCCCGGCCCGTATCGCAACCAGTTCGCCGACGGCCTCCCGGCCATCTTCAAGCTCGGCGACTTGCAGGGCGGCGGTAACGGCTAGGCCCCGGCTCTCTTCTTGCCGCTTACCTCTGTATTCTGATGAAAGGAAACCAGGATAACGTCATGCTGACCAGGATGATGCTTGCGGTGGCCGGGTTGTGGATGCTGATGGCGGGGGCCACTGCGATGGCGCAGACCGGCGGGTCGGTGCCTTCGACGCTGCCGCCAATCCGGATCGTGGGCGCCGAGCGCGTCTCGCCGATCGCCGTCGCCGACCTGAAGAACCTCTCGGGCGACGACGACCATCAGGTCTCGAAGGTCTTTACGGCCACACTCGTCCGCGATCTGAAGCTCTCCGGCTATTTCAGCGTGATCGACCCGCACGCCTATATCGAAGACTCCCAGACCTCGGGCTACGATGTCGGTCAGTTCAATTTCGGCGACTGGAGTTCGCTCAACGCCGAGTTTTTGGTGAAGGGCGCGGTCACGCGCGGCGCGAAGGTTTCGCTGGAGATCATGCTGTTCGACGTCGGCCAGCAGCGCCGCATGATGGGCCGCAAGTACGTCGGGTCATCGCATGAAGTGGGCGAGATGGCGCGGCGCTTCGCCGACGCGCTGATGGAGTCGGTAACCGGTACGCGCGGACCGTTCGCGACCAAGCTCGCCTTTGTTTCGACTCGCGGTGGCCGCTTCAAAGAGGTCTATACCTCGTGGCTGGACGGCGGATCGCTCTTCCGCGTGACTGATAATCCGACGATCAATCTGTTTCCGCGTTTCAACAAGGCCGCCGATCGCCTGCTCTATCTCTCGTACAAGACCATGAGTCCGGCGCTCTACCTGGTGGACCTCGGGCGCGGGGTCGAGACCCGGATCGAACCGCCGCTCGGGATGCCGGTGGGCGCCGCCTTTACCTCCGGCGGCCGGATTATCGGGGCTTTCTCGCGGGCCGGACAGACCAATCTCTACCTGCTCGACGAAAGCGGTGGTGAGTTGAAGGCCCTCACCGACGAGCATGCGATCAACGTGAATCCCTCCCCCTGTGTCAACGGCGACGCGTTCGCGTTTGCCTCGGATCGCTCCGGCACGCCGCAAATTTACGTGATGGATCTGGGCGGCGACGACGCGCAGCGGATCACTTACAAGGGCGATTACAACACCGCGCCGGCCTTCTCGCCGGATTGCAAGAAAATCGCCTACGAAGGCCGCGGCGAGGGCGGCTTCCAGATTTTCGTCACCAACGCCGACGGCAGTGGTACACGTCAACTGACGCAGGAGGGCTCGAACGAGGGGCCGGTGTGGTCGCCCGACGGCCGTTATATCGCCTTTAGTTCGCGCCGTGAGGGCGGCACCCGAATCTATATGATGCTTGCGGCGGACGGCAAAATAACAGGCTCATTAACGGAGGGAGACGGCGATGATACGAACCCAGCGTGGTCGTGGTGGATTGGTGGCTGAGGCAGGTGGTTGGCGGCACGCAGCAGCCGCTGTGGCGATCCTGATTGCCGCCCTCGCTTTGGCCGGATGCTCGTCGCAAAAGACGGGCGGCCCCGGTGAGGGTCAACAAGGCAGTGGCCTGGGTGAGAACGGCCTCAACGGGAGCGGCGGCAGCTCGCTGGCGCAGTTCCAGAAGAGCGGAACGCTCGGCGCGGGCGGACCCCTCACCGATATCCATTTCGATTACAATGACTATACGGTGCGCCAGCAGGACGGCGAGATTTTGAAGACCAACGCGGACTGGTTGCAGAAAAATGCCACCGCGCGGGCGCAGATCGAAGGCCATTGCGACGATCGCGGTTCTGAGGAATACAATATTGCGCTCGGCGCCAAGCGGGCGCAGGCGGCCAAGGATTACCTCGAGACTCTGGGGATCAGCGCCGACCGGTTGTCGACTATCAGTTATGGCAAGGAATTGCCCCTATGTACCGAGGAGACCGACGATTGCTGGCAGCAGAACCGCCGCGATCACTTTGTCGTAAGCCAATGACACGGACTATCGCGATTGCCGGCGCGATCCTGCTCGCGCTTGCGCTGACCGCCTGCGGGCCGAGCAGCGACGTCACCCAGATGGAGAACAACGAATCCGCGCTGCGCGAGATGGTCGCGAACGATCGCTCGCAGATTGAAGAGTTGCAGGAAAAGCTCAAACAGCAGAACGATCGGCTCGCCGAGATCGAACATAGCGACGAGAACGAGGACAACGGCTCGGCGGCGGACCGAGGGGAGTCGCCAGCAGCGTCACCCGCGGCTTCGCCGTCCGAGGCCATGACGCCCGTCGCGGCCGCGTCGCCCGACATGGGTCAGGCTTCACCGGGCGCAACCCCCGACGTCGGAACCGAAGCGGCGGCGGGCGCGTCACCCGCGGCTGACAGCGATGAGAGCCCCGACGCCGACACGACGCCGGCCGCCTCGCCGACGCCCGGTCCGGAGGTGGCAGCGATAACACCGCCTTCGGCTCCCGCTCCGCCGCCCGGCCCGGTCAGCCCGGCGCCGACTTGGCAAGAGGCGCTCAACCAGGAGCTGGCCGCCCGGCAGAACGACCCGGCCGCCAGGCTTTATCGCTCCGGCTTGACCGCGCTGAAGGCCGGCAAGTTCAAGCCAGCGCTCGCCTCGTTTCAGGACTTGCAGCGCCGCTATCCGAAATCGAGCCTGAGCGAACCGGCCGAGTACTTTTCCGGCAACGCGCTGTTCGAGTTGGGCCAGGACGAGAAATCGATCCTCCAATTCAACGACCTGACGATGCGGTTCCCCGAGGGACGCTTCGCCAGTGCGGCGCTGCTGCGCGAGGCGCAAGCCTTCGTGAAAATCAACGACCAGATCGACGCGCGGCTCACGCTGCAGAAGCTGCTCAACGACCATCCGAGCGCGCCCGAGGCCCCGACCGCCAAATCCATGATGGATTCGCTGTCATCGTAACGCTATAAGATGCGCATCATCCGCAATCTCGAAGAACTCGGCCGGCCAGCCGCGCCAGTGGTTGCCTTGGGCAATTTTGACGGCGTTCACGTCGGCCATCAGGCGATCCTTCAGGCGGCGATCACCCGCGCCCGCGCGATCAATGGCACCGCCTTCGCGCTTACCTTCGATCCGCTGCCCGCGAAGGTGCTCGCGCCGGAGCGCGCACCGCGCCTGATTCTGACCGGTGACGACAAGGCGGAGCTGCTGCGCTCGTCGGGAATCGACGGGGTGATCGTCCTGCGCTTCAATCTCGAATTGAGCAAACTTACCCCACGCAAGTTCGCCATCGAGTATATCCGCGAACGGATCGGCGCCCGAGCCGTGGTGGTCGGCCACAACGTCAGCTTCGGCCATCAGCGGGCCGGCAACGCCGCAACGATGACGGCGCTCGGCCGCGAACTCGGCTTTGATGCGATCGTGGTCGGCCCGGTCAAAGCGGGTGAGATGGAGGTAAGCTCGACGGGAGTGCGCGAGGCGATCGCGGCGGGGGATCTGGCGCTGGTGGCCCGGATGCTCGGGCGGCGCCATTTTCTCAGCGGCCCCGTGATCCATGGGCGCGAGCGTGGCCGCACTATCGGCTTTCCCACCGCCAACGTGGCGCCGCGCACGGAGTGCATACCGCCCGACGGCGTCTACGTGACACGAATCATACTTGCTGACGGCGCTTATCCTTCGATCACGAATATCGGGATGCGCCCGACGTTCGCCGAACCGGCGCGCACGTTCGAAGCGCACATTTTCGATTTCAACCGCGATATCTATGGGCAGGAGGTCAAGCTCGAAATTATCGAGCGGATTCGGCCCGAGCGGAAATTCGCGTCGGGGCAGGAACTCGCCGCCCAGATCGCGGCCGACCTGCAACGCGCGAAGGAAATCCTCGCTAACGCGTAAGCGGCTCGCAGCGCCTCAAGAACCTCCCCGCTGACCCCTCTCCTATGCGGAGAGGGGAACCGGACTTCTCACAGCAAAAGCTAGCCCCCTTCCTTCTCAGGGAAGGGGGGCAGGGGGGTTAGGTCTCTTCGCCCTACAGGCGCGAAGCCGGCTCGATCCAGTCCCGGGCGATTTGTTCGAGATGCGCCGGGATTTGCGCCTCGTCCGTCGGCAGCCGCACAAACGGAATAATCTCGCTGACGCCGAGCTCGTGGTAACGGCGCAAATCGTCGCGCGTGACCTCCGCCTGATAGGGCGAGACGATAAGTTCGATCGCCTCGAGACCGCGGCCGTTTTCCTTGAGCAGGACTTGCAACCGCTCGATCTTTTTCGCCAATTGCGCCGGGGTCAGCTTGACGCTGAACCAGCCGTTGCCATAACGCGCGACCCGGCGTAGCGCGGGGCCGCTCTCCCCGCCAAAGATAATCGGCACTCCGCCCGGCCGGGCGGGCTTGGGGAAACTGCGGGCATCCTTGAAGTTGACGAACTCGCCGCTGAAGCTGGTTTTCTCCTCGCTCCACAATTTGCGCATCACGTCGACATACTCGCAGGTGCGCTGCGCGCGGCGTTCGAACGGGATTCCGAGCGCGGCGAATTCCTCCGCGGACCAGCCGATACCGACGCCGAGCGCCGCGCGTCCCCCGCTCATAAAATCCAGACTCGCGACGGCCTTCGCCAGCACCAGCGGATTACGCTCCGGCACCAGGCAAATCCCGGTCGCGAGCCGGATGCGGCTGGTGCGCCCGGCGACGTAGCTCAGCGTGACGAACGGGTCGGTCAATTCGATATGACCGGCGGCGAGAAACTGGCCATCATCCGAATACGGATAGGCCGACTCGTAATGGTCGAACAGCACGACGTGCTCGGGCGACCAGAGCGTCGCGAAACCGAGCCGTTCGGCGTGCTCCGCGACCAACTGCAAAGTGCGCGGGCGCGCGCCCTTGCCCATCCCGATGCCGCTGATACCAATCTTCATCGTCGATATCCCTTGTCTGATGCCCCTCAGCGCGGGCTTGATCGGAAGCCACCCCAAGTCAGATAAACGCCCAGCGCGAGGGGAATAGCCAGGTAGAGCAGAAAAAACTGATCGAAATGGAAGCTCGCGAAAATTTCCACGAACGTCGCGGGCGGGAGGAATAGCAGCAGCAGCCCACGAATCAGAATCACCCAGCCGACCACCGTTACGACCACGGTAAGCGCGGCGCCGGACCAGATATTATGGCCGAGCACGATAGCCAGACCGACGGCCAACCCGATCATGCCCATCAGCAGGACGAGCGGCGGGTCGTGCACCAGCGTGGTCATCAAATCCACGGTCGCTTGCCGATGCGCAATCATCGACAGCGAAAACGCGATGCAGAAGAGCCCGATGAGCTTGCTGAGAAAAATCGTGCGTGGCGCCATGCGAGCCTCCGACATTGGTCTCCGCTCAGAGCAATTTCGCCGCGGGTTCCACCCAGTCGCGCGCCATCTTTTCCAGGATCGGCGTCAACTCGGCGTCATTCTCGGGCGGCGGGCAGAGCATCACGACTTCGCTCACCCCGGCCTCGCGATAGCCGGCCAGATCCTCGCGCGTGACGTTCTGCAGGTAGGGCGAAACGATCAGCTGGACCTCGCGCATATCGCGCTTGCGCTCGCGCATCAGTTCCTTCAGGCGCGCGACTTTGGCGGCGGCCTGTTCGGGATTGAGATTGAAACCGAACCATCCCGTGCCGTAATCGGCGACGCGCCGCAGCGCCGGACCGCTCTCGCCGCCAAAGATAATCGGCAGGCGCGCGCCTTGCGGCGGTTTCGGAAACATACGGGCATCCGTGAAATTCACGAACTCGCCGCTGAAACTGGTTTTCTCCTCGCTCCACAATTTGCGCATCACGTCGATATATTCGCGGGTGCGCTGCGCGCGCCGCTCGAACGGGACGCCGATCGCCGCAAACTCCTCCGACGACCAGCCGACCCCGACACCCAACGCGAAGCGGCCGCCGCTCAGGTAATCGAGACTCGCGATCACTTTCGCCAGCACCAGCGGATTATGCTCGGGCACGAGGCAGATGCCGGTAGCCAAGCGGATACGGCTGGTGCGCGCGGCAACGTAGCTCAGCGCGACGAACGGATCGGTCCAGTCGACGGTGCTCGGCGCACCGAAGGCGCCGTCGTCGGAATACGGATATTTGGTGTCGGGATAGCGATCGAAGAGCACCACGTGCTCCGGCGCCCAGAGCGTGCCGAACCCCAGCCGCTCGCAATTATCCGCCAGGAGGTTGACCGTCGAGGGCCGCGCGCCGCGCCCGATCCCTACCGTAAGAAGTCCGATTTTCATAGTCGCGATTCCTCCAGTCGGTGGTATGGTTACCCACTCATGACTAGCTATTCGGGCTTGACGAATTTCAGGACGAAGCAGTCCTGGTGATGAGCAATCTTCCAGAAGGGCTGCGTCCGGTCGTCCTTGGGATTGCGCAGGAAGTCCGCGTCGGCAGTGAGCCGGAAACCCGCCTTGGTGATTTCCGCGATTTCATACTGCTCGTCGATCCGATGGAGCGTGTCGACGTCGCGCGCTCCCGAGCCCGCTTGCGCGCTGTTGTCGACCGTGCCGTAGATACCGCCCGGCTTGAGCGCCTTGAAGACGGCCGCGTTCAGCTTGGCGCGATCAAAATTGCGCGCGACCAGATCATGATAGTTGAGATTGATCAGCACGGCGTCGAGCGTGCCGGGCGCCACCGGCAAGACATCGGGGGCGTCGAAGGGCTTGATCACTTCAACCACGTTGCTCAAGCCGGGCTCGGACGTCCGCTTGTGCCAGGTCTCTTCGGCGCTTTTGAACTTCTCAGGAAATTCGATGTTCTGTGAATAGACCTTGCCGGTGGGTCCGACGATCCGCGCGAGCAGCTCGGTGGTATAACCACCGGCCGCCCAGAGGTCGGCCACCTGCATCCCGGGCTTGATCCCGAAAAAGGCCATCGTTTGTTCCGGATGGCGCGTCGCGTCGCGCTCCTTGTCGGCGGCCGGCCGCTCGGGCGCGTTGACCGCGGCGACGATATATTGCGGCAGCGCCGCCTCGGCCACGGCGCTCTGATGCGCGATCTTGTCGGCGAGCGCTCTGGGTGGCGCACTCGCGACGAAAAGCAGGACGCCGATCAGCAGTCCGCTCAGCAGACTCAATCTGAAACTGTTCAAGTCGTTACCTCTTCGCGCCCTCGCGTGGCCGCGCTGATCGCGATCATTTCTTCGCGGCCTGGGTGCGTCCGCGCGCCATCACCGATTCGCGCGCCTGTTCGAGTTCGCCCAGGTTGGCCTGGCGGTTGAAGTCGCGGAAGGAATCCTGCTCGATCCGCAGTGCGTCCTCCAGGGTCGTCCGCGTCGTCAAGTCGTAGAGCCGCTTCATCTGACGCACGATCTTCTGATTCGCCCCGGCAATCTGCTGCGCCAGCTCGCGCGCCGCCGTCAGCAGTTGCTCCTTCGCCACTACGCGGTTGACGAGTCCCATCCGTTCGGCCTCGCGCGCCGGAAGATAGTTCCCGGTCAGCGAGAGCTCCTTGGCCTTGCGGATACCGACCGCGCGGGGCAGGCGCGCTGACATGCCGCCCCCGGGCATCACGCCGACCCGCGCATGCGTATCGGCGAACTGCGCTTCTTCGGCAGCGATCATCATGTCACAGGCCAGCGCCAGCTCGAAGCCGCCGGTTATCGCGAAACCATTGACGGCGGCGATCACCGGAACCTCCATGTCCTCGATTACCGTTACAAAAGTGGCATTGCCCTCGTCGCGGATTCCACTCTTGCCGGTGCCCAGCTCGCGCAGGTCGAGGCCGACGCAGAAGGCCCGCCCGGCGCCGGTGATAATCACGGCGCGCACCTCCGGGTCGGCGCGCAGCGCCTGCATCGCATGGCAGAACGCGAGGCGCAGCTCGCGATTGAGCGCGTTAAGCTTGTCGGGACGATTGAGGGTAACGGTCGCGATACCCTCCTGCTTGTCAATCAGAACAACTGCTTCACTCATGATGGCCCGAGTCGTAACACAGCGATGGCGACCGTGGCAAAAGCCTCCGCACCGTTTCATCGCCGTCGGCCGCACCACGAACAAGACTCTCGCCACACTCGTGTATGGTCTATAATCCGAGCGTTGCCGCCGGTTTCCGGACGGCCGGGGAGCGGCACGCCAGACAATGGAATCGCAGGTAAAAGACGAGGGTCGCGTAGGGCCGGACGGTTTTGGCGGGATGCTGGTGGTCGCCTTCGAGGGCCGGATGGCCGCTGAGACGGCCGCGCTGATTACGCGCTTCGGCGGGCGTCCACTGGTCGCGCCGGCGATGCGCGAGGCGCCACTCGAGGATAATCCGGCAGCTTTCGAGTTCGCGGCGCGACTGGTCGCGGGTCGTCTTGACGCGGTGATCTTTCTCACCGGGGTCGGCACGCGCGCGCTGTTCGCCGCGGTCGCGAGCCGCTATCCGCGCGACGTGATCGTCAGTGCATTGTCAAAAGTGATAACGGTGGCGCGCGGCCCGAAGCCGGTCGCCGCGCTACGCGAGTTTGGTGTCGCACCCACGATCGTAATCGACGAGCCCAACACCTGGCGCGAAATCCTAGTGGCGCTGGATCGCCGCGATGCGCTCGCGGGCAAACGGGTCGCCGTGCAGGAGTACGGCGTCACCAATCGCGACCTGATGGCCGGACTCGAGGCGCGCAACGCCGAGGTGATGGCCGTGCCAGTCTATCGATGGACCCTGCCGGCCGATCGCGGTCCGCTGCGCGAGGCGATAGCGACGATCGCCGCGGGGCAGGCGGGCGCCGTGATCTTCACCTCTTCGAACCAGGTCACCAACGTTATCCGCACGGCCGAAGCCGACGGCGTGGCTGATCAATTCCGCCTCGGTCTCGCCGCAACGATCGTGGGCTCGATCGGGCCGGTCTGTTCGGAACAGTTGCGCGCGCTGCAAATCCATATCGATCTCGAACCGAGCCATCCGAAGCTTGGCCATCTCATTAAAGAGACGGCCGCGGCGGCTGCTCGGCGGCGCGCGGGCGGTGCCGGCGCGCAGGTCACGATCGCGGCGGACGCGCCCGCGGTGTCCAGCGAGCCGCGCAATCCGCTGGATGATCATCCCTTCATGCGCGCCTGCCGGCGCGAGCCCGTGCCGTATACGCCAATCTGGCTGATGCGGCAGGCGGGCCGATACATGCCCGAGTATCGGCGAGTCCGCGACCAGCATCCGTTTCTCGATTTGTGCCGCCGGCCGGAGCTGGCTGCGGAGGTGACCGTTACGGCGGTTGAACGGCTGGGGGTCGACGCCGCGATCATCTTCGCCGATATCCTGTTGCCGCTGATTCCGCTGGGCGTCGGGTTGCGTTATGAAGCGGGGGACGGCCCGCTTATCGAACGGCCCGTCCGCTCGATCGCGGAGCTCGAAAAGCTACCGCCCGTGAACGCCGCTGAATCACTCAGTTTTGTCGGCGATTCGATCCGCCTGGTCGATCGCGCGATCGGCGATCGCACCCCGATCATCGGTTTCGCCGGCGCTCCCTTCACGCTGGCTTCGTATCTGATCGAGGGGGGCTCGTCCCGGCAATATCAGACGACGAAGACGCTCGCGTACAACGAGCCCGCGACCTGGCATCGCCTGATGACGATGCTCGCGGCGGTGACGGCGGACTATCTGAAGATGCAAATCGCGGCGGGAGCGGACGTCGTTCAGCTTTTCGACAGTTGGGTGGGCAGTCTCGGGCCGGACGATTATCGCCGGCTGGTCTTACCCTATACGCAAAGCGTGATTATGGCGGTGCGCGATCTCGCGCCGGTTATCCACTTCGGCACGATCACGGGGAATCTGCTCGAACTGATGCGCGAGGCGGGCGGCGACGTGATTGGTCTGGATTGGCGCGTTGATCTCGCCGAAGCCTGGGCGCGCCTGGGTTACGACGTGGGCGTGCAGGGCAATCTCGATCCGATCGCGCTCTTTGCCGACCGCGCCGAGATTCGGCGGCGCGCCCGCGTGATCCTTGATAAGGCGGAGGGCCGTCCCGGCCATATCTTCAATCTGGGCCACGGGATTCTGCCTGAAACGCCTGTCGACCACGTAATCGCGTTGGTCGACGCCGTGCACGAAATGAGCCGGCGATGAATGCCGCGCCCTGTGAAGCGATCCTGCTGATCGGCTTCGGTGGACCCGAAGCCGCCGCGCAGATCCGGCCGTTTCTTGATCGCGTACTCAAGGGCCGGCCGGTCCCGCCCGAACGTTACGAAGAAGTCGTGCGCCATTACGAGGCGCTCGGCGGACGATCACCCTACAACGAACTCACGCAGCGCCAGGCGTCCGGTTTGCGCGCGGCCCTCGCCCGGCGCGGTCGCGAGACGCCGGTGATCGTGGGCTTTCGCAACACGCCGCCTTATATCGAAGACGCGATCAGGAATTTGGCAACGACCGGCCGCAGAAACGTGCTCGGTTTTATCCTGACGGCGTTCCGCTGCGAGGCGAGTTGGGAGCGTTATCAAAGCGCGACTGCCGCCGCGTGCGCCGTCGTCGGTGAAGGGGCGCCCGCGATAGTCTACCCGGCGCCCTGGCATATCCGGCCGCGCTTTATCGCGGCGGTCGCGGATTGCGTGCGGAGCGCGTTCGCGCGGCTTGACGAAGCCGATCGCGGACGCGCCGAGCTGATCTTCACCGCCCACAGTATTCCGGTCACGATGGCGGCGGCGTCCCCCTACGTCCGACAGTTGAACGAAGCGGCGGAGTTGGTCGCGCGAACGTTGGGCTGGGAGCGCTGGCAATTGGCTTTTCAGAGCCGCAGCGGAAGTCCTCGCGATCCCTGGCTTGAGCCCGACATACGCGCGGCCGTCGTTGCCAGTCCGCAGCCGAAAGTCGTGATGCCGATCGGCTTTCTCTGTGACCATGTCGAGGTGCTTTATGATCTCGATATCGAAACGGCGGCGGTCGCGCGCGCGGCAGGGATCCGGCTGGAGCGGGCCGCGACCCTCAACGATAACCCGGGCTTTATCGATTTGCTCGCGGAAATCGCGCTCGAATATCTCGAGCGCAAAGGCTGAGTTTCACGACGATGGCGACAGGGCGGGCGACGCGACGGGAGCCTCCGCGAATCGCGGTGGTGGGCGGCGGGATCACCGGACTCGCCGCCGCCTATCGCCTGCGGGAGCTTGCCGCGGCGCAGGAGTATCCGCTGGAGGTAACGCTGCTCGAAGCCGGGCGCCGGCTGGGCGGTGCGCTCGACACTATCCGTCACGCTAATCTAATCGTCGAGACCGGCGCGGATTCGATCCTTTCCGAGAAGCCGTGGGCGATCGCGCTCGCTAAACGGCTCGGACTTGAGTCGGCGATCGTCCGCACGCAGGAGCAGTACCGCAAGACACTGGTAGTTCGCGCAGGGCGACTGGTCGCAATCCCGGAAGGTTTTTCCCTGATGGCGCCGACCTGGTTCGGACCGGTCCTAAGGAGTCCGCTTTTCAGTCCACGCGGCAAGCTGCGGATGCTGCTCGAACCGTTTATCCCGCGGCGGCGCGCGGCGAGGGACGAGAGTCTCGCGAGCCTGGTGACGCGCCGGCTGGGCCGCGAGGTGCTCGAACGGGTCGCGCAACCGCTCGCCGCGGGTATCTATACTGCCGACCCCGCGCATCTCAGCGCGCACGCCACGATGCCGCGCTTTGTCGCGATGGAGCGGCAACATGGCAGTCTCGTGCGGGGACTGCGCGCGGCCGCGCGCGGCCGGGACGCCGAGGCGCGTGGGACCAGCGGTGCGCGCTGGAGCCTGTTCGTCAGCTTCAACCAGGGGGTTGGCACGCTGGTCGACGCGCTAGCGGCGCCGCTCGGTGACTCGATTCGCTACGACGCGCGCGTAACCGCGATCACCCGCAACTCCTCCGGCAATGGCGGCCCAGCCGATCCGGCCTGGCGGCTCACCCTCGCGAGCGGGGCGGCTCTCGACGCGGACGCGATCGTCTGCACGGCGCCCGCCTTCGCCACAGCTCCCCTGATCGCGCCGCACGACGCGGCCCTTGCTGCAGAATTGGGCAGTATCACGTATGCCTCGGCGGTCGTGGTGAATCTTGCCTTTCGTGCCGCGGATTTCCCCACACCGCCCGTCAGCTTCGGCTTTGTCGTCCCGATCACGGAACGGCGCAGGATAATCGCGGGCAGTTTCTCGAGTCTCAAATTCCCCGGACGGGCGCCCGCCGACCTGATCCTCGCGCGGGCCTTTCTCGGCGGCGCACTCCAGACCGGGATGACCACGCTCGACGACGACGCGCTGATCGCGGCGGCACGCGACGAGTTCCGCGCGCTGCTCGGGGTGACCGCGCCACCATTGTTCACGCACGTGCGCCGCTGGCCGGAATCGATGCCGCAGTATGAGGTGGGCCATCTCGAACGCGTTAAGGCGATACGCTCACGGGCCGCCGGACTGCCGGGCGTGATCCTCGCCGGCGCCTATCTCGACGGCGTCGGTATCCCCGATTGCGTCCGGATGGGGGAGGCCGCCGCCGCTGGGGCCTTCGCCCAGGTTGGTGGCGTCACGCTGCCGCCCGGCTGAAAACGATGGACCCCGGCAAACCTCAGGCGCTGGACCGGAGCCCGGACACCGCAGGGTGGGAGCGGGTCATCGCGCATGCCGACATGGACGCCTTCTACGCCTCGGTCGAGCAATTGGACAATCCCGAATTGCGCGGCAAGGCGGTGATCGTCGGCGGCAGCTCGACGCGTGGCGTGGTCACTTCGGCGTCGTACGAGGCCCGCAAGTTCGGCGCGCGGTCGGCGATGCCCTCGACGCAGGCGCGCAAACTCTGCCCGCACGCGATCTTCGTCCCCGGCCGGATGTCCCGTTACGCCGAGGTCTCGCGCGCCGTGCGCGAAGTCTTCGGCGCCTTCAGTCCAATCGTCGAGCCGCTGTCGCTCGACGAGGCGTTCCTCGACCTGAGCGGCACCGAGCGGCTGCTGGGCGCACCGATGGACGTCGGGCGGGCGCTCAAGCGGCGGATTCTGGAGCGCACCGGGTTGATCGTCTCGGTCGGGATCGCGCCGGTCAAGATGGCCGCCAAAATCCTGAGCGACATGTCAAAACCCGACGGCCTGCTGATGATTGGTCCGGCTGAGCTGCGCGCCTTTCTGGCACCGCTCCCGGTCGAACGTCTGTGGGGCGTCGGTCGGGTCACGCTTGCGCGGCTGCAGCAGACGGGAATTCTGACGATCGGCGATCTGGCGACACGCGATCCCGCGCTTCTGCGCAGTTCCTTCGGCTCCTTCGGCACGCATCTCTACGAGCTGGCCCATGGCCGCGATCCGCGCACGGTAATCGGCGACTGGGAACGCAAGTCGTACGGCGAGGAGAGCACTTTCGCGCAGGATCTCGCGCTGGATTCGCTCGACCTGCGGCGCGTGCTCCTGGCGCATGCCGAGGCGATCGGACGGCGGCTGCGCGCCGATCGGGTGCGGTCCCGCACGGTGACACTCAAGCTGAAACTCGCGCGCCCACTCGGCGGCGGTCGCTACCCGCTCGTGACGCGAAGCTTTTCGTTGTCTTCGGCCACGGACGATACCACGGCAATCGCCCGCGCGGCGATCGCGCTGCTCGAACGCGTTACCGAGCCGGACCAGATCAGACTCGCGGGTATCCAGGCCCACAACCTCGAGCGGGTCGATACGTCCCAGCTCGGCCTGTTCGACGGGGGTCGGGAGCAGGCCGCCAAAGCCAGCCGGTTGAATCGCGCGCTCGATAGCGTAACCGCGCGCTTCGGCGAATCCGCCGTGACCCGCGGTCTGGTGCGCGCCGATCGCGCGGCCCCCTCGCGCCGCATCAAGTAAGAGGGTCTGAGGCTGAAGCGCTCACACTGGAGAGCGCTTCAGAGCAAGCCCACAGTCGCCAGCGAATCGATCTAGTTGGAGTTGCCATTCGCTTAGCGTTTACCGCTGATCAGGAGGAATATTCCCGATCTCTAAGATTGGATAGGGCCGATTATCTGAGTCGGGTAGCACGACGCGACGAACGTTCAGTCCTGACACAAGAAACGCCAATCGGAGAGTTTCTGCATCTGCATTAGATGCACGCGCTCGAATAGTGATTCCATCATCAAGCGAGTATTCGGACGGCTCACCTATAAGCGCGTCCGGCTGCCCATGCGTTATTATTGCCCAATGACCTTGAAGCCAGCCAACCGTCGACATCGCGAAGGCATGACTAGCATCGGTTGCGATAATATCCACGGTATGCGGACCAGGTATTGGATTTTGCTGAATTTGTTGGGCGAATCTTTGGCCCGCTTCACCGCCTTGTATGAACGTCTGCCAAGGCTTAGGTACGGGCGTTGGTGATGGAGTTACTGCAGGCGTGTCTGCACTTGCTACGGTGCCGCTCTTACTGCGCGGGGTCACTTGCCAATCGATAGAACCACCCCCCGGCGGGGGCCCATAGCCAAACCAAATGGTAAATTGCCCATCTTGTTTCCGGGCTATATTATCGTTGCCGGTAGTCCAATCTGTTTTGTAATGGACGGTATATGGCAGAGAAGCGGGCACGGGAATCGTAACATGATCAACGGCAGCAGGGACGTCCGCAGTACCTTCAATGGTCCTAGTACCAACTTCGATCCACCCAGCGAAAGCTAGATAAGCGAGTCCCAGCGCAATCAGGGGCCCGAGTGACAAAATGCTAAGGGCTAGCCAATGTCGGAAAGGGCGGCGAACACGTGTCTGCTGCCCTGATTCTGTCGCCGGTTCGCTGTCCCGCCTGTACTCTTGTATCACCACGTAGCCGATTGCGACTTCACACGGTGCGCTGATCACCGCGCAGACCAACAAAACCAGATTGATTGCGTGATCCGACATTCGCGTCCCCGGAGATTAGCGAAACAGCCCCTTGAGCTGATCGAGCGGATTCTTCGCCTTGTTCGACGAACCACCGAGCAGCCTGCCGAGCCCGTTCTCGAGGGCATTAGTCGTTGCCCGCCGGACCAGAATCGCAACGTCAGGGACCACCAACGGTTTGGGCAGTTTGCCGGCGATCCGCAGGGGAATCTCAATCTGCCGCTCCGGATTCTCCAGATAAGCGACGGCGTGCCGGGCGCTGGCCAGCTCGCTGCTGAACGCCGGTGACAGCAATATCCGCGCGGCGAGGTCGAGTTGCTTGTCCATGTCGAACCAGCCGTCACCGAGAATCGTGTAATCGGCCGTGCGGGCATCGATATCGTGCGAGGTAAGCCGTGGACCTAGCAGCGTGAAGCTCAGGCTCGCCTGATCGATCGCCGTATCGTGGGACTGGAACAGCTCCGGATGGCGGTTGACGACGGCCGCCGGCACCAGCGCGCCGATACCGGGCAGGTTGTCAACCTTGTTGAGCGCCTGGGCGACGACATTCACCCCGACCAGCTTGCCCTGCACGAGCGTCGCGCGGCCGGCTCCGCGCAGGGTCGGTCTTATCTGATCAAATTTCGCGCCCGCCCCAAACACCTGCAGAGCGCCGGTGAGCCGGCCGTGAATCGTTTCGGCGGCCTTGGCCTTTTGCGCTTCGAGTGCCTCATGCAGATCGATATCCTTCGCGCTGAGTTCAAGATCGAAGCTGGGCGTCGTCCCCACTATCGCCGATCCGGAAGCGGCCAGCGTGCCGTCGAATGCCGCGAGGCTCAAAGAATCGATACTGAGATGATTCCCGTCGTAGGCCGCGTTCAGCGCAAGGCTCCGGTAAGCCACGTTCGCGAGCATGCCCGAAGCGGAAGCAAGTTTTGTGGTCGCGGTAAGATTACCGGCGTCGTCGGTCAGCTCGCCGCTCGCGACGAGCTGCGTTATCTGCTCGCCCAGCGGCCGCCGGCTCGGCATAAACTCGCCCGGCTTGAGCGTATCCA
>Ga0074045_10000452_pt1 | contig 40009 bp, 26 predicted proteins | sample BogForMeECP23OM2_FD_94442 | JGI IMG/M metagenome (GOLD analysis project Ga0074045, IMG submission 94442) | Bog forest soil microbial communities from Calvert Island, British Columbia, Canada - Bog Forest MetaG ECP23OM2 | ecosystem: Environmental > Terrestrial > Soil > Wetlands ...
AGCATCGCATGGAAGGCGAACTGGTCATCGCGCAGGAAGTGCAGGCGCAGCTTTATCCGAAGTTGATCACGCAACTGGAGACACTGGAGGTGCACGGGTTCTGCCGTCCGGCGCGAACCGTGAGCGGGGACTATTACGATTTTCTCGCGCTGAATTCTGATCGTCTGATGCTGGCGGTCGGCGACATCAGCGGCAAAGGAATTTCGGCGGCGCTGCTGATGGCGACGATCCACTCGGCGGTGCGCGCGTACACGATCGAAGATGTGCCGGCATTGCGCGAACTAGCGACGCGCGAGCCGGTTGCGGTGGCCGCGGGAGGTTCGGGGCTGATGCTCGTCGCTGAGTCGAGGGGGGCGGACGCTTCTCCGGCGACGCTGCTGACGCTGCTGAACCATCAGCTTTACGAGAGCACTCCGGCGGCAAAGTACGCGACTTTGTTTTTAGGAATCTATGACGGAGCGACGCGCCGGCTTACCTACACGAACGGCGGTCACCTGCCTCCGATCCTGATTTCAGAAGATGGGTCGTCGCAGCTGCTGAGCTGCGGTGGAACCGTGGTCGGCCTCTTCGATAACGTGGGTTTTCCGGAAGCGACCGTGCAACTCCGCCCCGGTGATTTGCTGGTGACTTATAGCGATGGCGTGACCGAACCGGAAAACGATTATGGCGAGTTCGGCGAGGAGCGGCTGATCCAACTGGTGCGCGAGAATCGCCATCTGCCGCTCGAGCGCATCACCGAAATTGCCGTCGGTGCCGTGGCCGACTGGATCGGCGACAACGAACAACCGGATGATATAACGTTGGTGCTGGCGCGGGCGCGGTAGGTTCATCGTGGCGGACAATCCGGCGAAAGAATTTTAAATTCCGACCTATTGGAATCATAGGTTTAGCGGTAAATTCCCGCTACATCTTTGGGTTTAAAGGACTTATTTGTAAAATATTCCGGAATAAGGACTTAAAGTAGATCCATTTGCCGGTGGTGGCCGGGCGGGGACGCCCGGCGCTCCACCAACTATTTCGATATCCATTAACTGCTCCAATAAGAAAGGGCGCGGGGATCGTTCCGTGCCCTAATTTCAACCTACCTACACCGACAACTTCTCCAAGTTTATTTTGCTCGCCTATTCATTGACTTACCGGGAAAATTGTCGAAACGGGGGTTGACAAGGTTTGCAGCGCGGAGTCGAACGGTGGCGGCGGTTCGGTGACGACGGACAGTCCCTGGGTCTACCCCACTTACTGAGTCGGTCCTACACGGCCCTCAAGGGGATAAAGCCCTCGAGTTTGTCGACTCGAGCCTGGTTCACGGATGAGGCAAGACGGGGCAAGCCCCGTCTCTACACGAGTTTTCGGCACATGAAAAGAGCGGGAGGGATTGCTCCCTCCCGCTTCATCTTCTCTTGGCTCAAGTTAGCGGCACGGCTGAAGCCGTGCCCTTTCAAAGCCCCTGCTCTTGATTACACCAGCCCCTGATCGAGCATCGAGTTTGCTACTTTCAAGAAGCCGCCGATGTTGGCTCCGTTCACCAGGTTGCCGGGTGTGCCGTACTTCTCAGCCGTTTCGTAGCAGTTCTGGTGGATGGCGATCATGATCTTGTGCAAACGATCATCGACTTCTTCGCGGGTCCAGGAGATGCGCATGCTGTTTTGCGCCATTTCCAGTCCGGAGGTGGCAACGCCGCCGGCATTGGCGGCCTTGGCCGGTCCGTAGAGGACTTTGGCTTCGAGGAACATGCGGGTGGCTTCGAGGGTGCTCGGCATATTCGCGCCCTCGCTGACGACCTTCACGCCGTTCTTGATGAGATTCGCCGCGTCTTTTGCGTTGATCTCATTCTGGGTGGCGCTGGGGAACGCGCAGTCGGCCTTAATGGCCCATAGCCAGTTGTGGTCGAGTTTCTTGTCGGTGGCGCTGTAGATGGCCTTCTTGAATTTTTCGGTGTACTCCTTGATGCGGCCACGACGGTTGTTCTTCAGCTCCATGATATGGGCGAGCTTTTCGCGGTCAATGCCGTCGGCATCGTAGATGGCGCCGTCGGAATCGGACACGGTAACTGGCTTTGCGCCCAGATCAAGCAGCTTCTCGATGGTGTATTGCGAGACGTTGCCGCTGCCGGAGACCAGACACACTTTGCCTTCGAGTGAGTCTTTGCGAGTCTTCAGCATTTCCTTGGCGAAGTAGACGCAGCCGTAGCCGGTCGCTTCGGGACGAATCAACGAACCGCCCCAAGCCAGGCCCTTGCCGGTTAGGACGCCGGTGAATTCGTTGCGCAGCCGCTTGTATTGGCCGAACAGGAATCCGATTTCGCGGCCACCCACACCGATGTCGCCGGCGGGAACGTCCGTGTCGGGGCCGATGTGGCGGCTGAGTTCGGTCATGAAGCTCTGGCAGAAGCGCATCACTTCGTCGTCGCTCTTGCCTTTGGGATCGAAATCCGAACCGCCTTTGGCGCCGCCCATGGGCAGCGTGGTGAGCGAATTCTTGAACACCTGCTCGAACGCCAGGAATTTCAGGATGCCAAGATTCACCGAGGGATGGAAACGCAGTCCACCTTTGTAGGGACCGATCGCGCTGTTCATCTCGATGCGGAACCCGCGATTGACCTGCACTTTGCCCTTGTCATCGAACCAGGGCACGCGGAACATAAGAACCCGTTCGGGCTCTATGATGCGTTCCAGAATCTTGGCTTCGTGATATTCCGGGTGGCGCGCCAGCACGGGTCGCAAGGACTCGAACACTTCCAGGACGGCCTGGTGGAATTCTGGTTCGGCTGGGTTTTTGGCTTTGACGAGATTGAGAGTTTGATTGATATAGTCCGCCGCTGCGTTAACCTTGGGCGGTTCCATGACAGTCATAGGCTTGCCTCCGAATTTTTAAGTGAACGGATTTTCAAAAAAACAGGACGCCGCAGGAATTGCGGCTGTATTGATTAGATGCCTGGCGGGGATGCCCTGCCGTGATGGGCGTCACCTGATTTCGTGATAACTTGGCGCAAGGCTCTGGGCGTAGGGCACCATGCGCAGGACACGAGAAAACCTGATGTGTGTCCATTGGCGCGGTAATGCTGATTAGGGACCGTGGTGGCCGGGCGAGGACGCCCGGCGCTCCACAAGCTACTGCTAAGGTTACTTCCCGCCGTCAGGTTTTACAACCGTCACTTTGGCCGTCACCTGCTGGCCTTTTTCCATGCCCCCTACGATGACCAAGCCGTGGCGTGTCACTAGCAGGCCGCGATGGTCCATTGTAGGAGGGGTAGGAGGGGTGGGGCCGGGATTGTCGTCGCTGATCGTTTCCCAATAGCCGGTGTAGTCGTTGAAGGCGAACGTCACCGGGGAAGGCTCGGCCGGCTTGCCGTTATAACCGATTCCGTCGTAATTGTAGGGAGTGTCGCTACCGCCGGAGAAATAGATTCGGCCTCCTTTTTTTTCTGCCGGCCCTGCGCCCGCCGCTATGCGATAACGTGCGTTGCCGGGATGGGGTTGAAGTTTTGTCCATTCGATCCTGGTGATGTCACCCTTCTTTGAATTTGGAATCTCACCCATCCAGCATTCGCTGGACGGGAGGTACTTGGGACCTATGCCGCTGCGGTTCTTGTAGGCGCCGTCCACGTAAACGATGGTGTTGCCGATGATGGCGCCGGCATGACCGAACACGGGCGTACCGGGAATCGGCGTGGCCTGCATCCAAGTATCGTTATCGGTGTCATAGATCTGGACATCGCGGACGGCGTCGTTCTTTGCGGTTGACCATCCCCCGATGACATAAATGTAACGGTCGCGAAAGACGCCGACGACTGCGTCGTCGACCGGGACGGGGATGTCTTTGCCGCGATAATAGCGGTTTTCAATCGGGACAAAGACATTCAGGTCTGACATGGTGGTTTCTCCACCCTGCGAGTCGACGACGTAGCCTCCGAAGATGAAGACCTGGTCGTGGAGCGCGACGGCCGACGCCGCGAGGCGCCCGGCCAGACCGGGAACGGGGCGTTTTTCCGTCCACTTGCCAGTGCTGGGATCCATTTCGTAGGCGGTGGTCGTGACTGCGTCCCAGGTTTTTTTCGGACCGATGCCCATGAAGGAGAAAATCCTGGGTCCGCCTTGGTCATGCGAAATGGCAACCGCATTGTTCGAAACCGGCGCCGGGAGCGGGCTGAGTTCGGGTCCGTCGTCAGCCTGAAGGCGAGCCAGCAGAAAGAAACAGAATAGCGCCGAAAGCAGTTTGGTCCACGCTGATTTCATTGCTGAAATGATAGCAGCCTGCTCGTTTAGAGCCGGGGTGGACGGGCGAGGGCGCCCGTCGCTCCACTTCAGAACCATGTGCGCTTGCGATATTCCCGATAGGCGTCGCCGAACCTGGCTTCGAGGACTTGGGCTTCGCGGCGGGCTCGAATGATTTGCATGGGAATGAGTACGAGAAAAATGGCCACCAGCTTGAGTCGCCCCACGATGAGAACCATACCCAACACGCAGATCATGCCCGAAATATAAATGGGATTGCGGATTCGCGAGTAGATGCCGTTGGTGACCAGCGCCGTCGCCTTAGGAACGATGGAGAATGACCGTCCCAGCGTGTAGCGGGAAACAATCACGCCCGCGAGACCGATCAAGCCGAACAGCAGACCGATCGAGCGCGCCAGTCCGTGAGGCCCTGGACCGGAGCGAAATATAACTGCGAAAGCCCACAGGCCAACCGTCAATGGCAGCCAGACGCGCCAGATCTTTCCACGATCCATTTGCGACTCCACCAACTTTGCTACTCCATCAACCTTGCTACCCGACGAACCCCTGGCGGACCACATGAATGAAATCGGTATAGGCGGGCTCGATGCCGGAAGCGCGCATCTGCAAAGCGATTTGGCCCCGATGATACGCGGAGTGAAAAAGCACGTGCATCAGTATGTCATCCACGCGGCTCGACCAGGGTTCGCCCTTGCTGTTGCGGTATTCCACCTTCTCGCCGAGCGAGCCGGGCGGGAGCTGGGTCGCAAGCTGCGCAAGATAATGTTGCCACGCCGACGACATCTCGTCGGCCAGCGCCATGCAATCGTCAATCGTTGCGCTGGGCCAGACGGGCATACTTTGACGCTGTTTCAGTATCCGCTCGAGCCAGAGCTTCTCCGCCGAAAGAATGTGGGCCATGCGTCCAATAGCACTCAAGGAAGCGTCGGCGGAAACGGAGTGACCAGCACGCATCGCGGTGAGGCATTCGCGATTCGCCCAGTAATCGTAGGCAAACATCCGTAAGAAATCTTTGGTGTCCATGGGAACTCCTTCGAGTAGACGCGCGGCTACTCAGATCCGTGAGCGCGTTGCGACTGGCTGCGCAAAGACGATACGATGACGCAAAGATGATAAACGGTGCAATGACGGGCAGGGCGGGGCGGTTGCAGCTAAACAGTACGCTGGTCGAGTATTTTCTGCGCTACAGTTCGATCGCAGCGGCTAAAGCCGCTCATCAGTCTAAGCGCGTAATCGCAGCGCTAAGGCGCTCCACCCCATCACGCCAAGAGCGGGCGTGCTGGGGGCCCCGGCGCTGCGCCGCCCCAAATCTGACCGCAGTCTTTGTTATCGTTATTGCAATCGCACTCTGCCTGTTGAGCATGGCCGCGACGGCGCAAACGCAAGAACGGACCAGAGTCCAAACGCGCGAACAGTTGCTGCAAGACCTGGATTCCGACCAGTTGCGAGATGCCGTCCTGCTAGGTCAACAAGCGGTTTCACGTTGGCCGCGCGATGCGCAATTCCGCCACTATCTGGGCGTCGCCTACTTCAAAACCGGCGATACCAAGCAGGCGCTGGAGCAGCTCACGAGAGCACGAGAACTGAACCCGAAAGACTCGGCGACGCATTTTGACCTGGCACTGGTGTTATTGAGCAAACAAGATTACGCGGGGGCCGCGACGGAACTGGAAGCGGCAATCGAGCTCAGTCCTTCGAATGCGAACGCCCTCGCGCATGTGCTGCTGGGGCGGGCGTATCTGAATTCGAATCGCAGCTTGCAGGCGATCGACGAATTCAAAACCGCTCTGAAGCTCGACCCAGCCATCAAACTCGGGTACTACCATCTAGGATTCGCCTACTTCAGTCTCGGTCGCAACGATGAAGCCATCAGCGAATATAGAGAGGAGTTGCGCCGGTCGGGAGAGAGTCCGGCGGTGGTGTACGAGTTAGGACGCGCGCTGCTGGAGAGCGGAAAATATGAGGCGGCCGTGACCTACCTGCAGCGTGCCACCGAACTGGACGCGACGAATCCCGACGTCTGGTACAACCTGGGCAAGGCGCAGGCGCTCGCGGGACAGGCGGCTCAGGCTGAGGCTTCTTTGCGTAAGGCGGCGGAACTGAACCCGAAGGATCCGAGCCCGCACTATCAACTGGCGCGTGTCCTGGAAAAACTCGGCAGGAGCGAAGAAGCCCGCAGTGAAAGAGAACGTTTCAGCGAACTGAAGAAGGCGCAACCGGCTTCGGCGGGAATGGCCACCGGGCGCGATCAGTGAGCGTTTGCAGCCCCTAAAGGGGCGGTTGTTTTTGAAGGCTTGTGGTATCGCTAAAGCGATACCTTGATACGAACCATTGAAGCGAAGCGCTAATACAAACCATCACCAGACTTCACCCCAGCACAGATTCGGAGTCATGAAAAAGCTTCTTACGATTGCGACCTCGGTCCTGGCGATGGCGTTGAGCGGCTGTTTGAGTTCGCGGGCAGCGGCGCAGACTGCCGCTCCGAGCGACGTCGCCCCGAAGAATGCTGTTCCCGCGAAGCCTGCTGGGGCAGCGCAAAAGCCGGGGCCAAAGACTGCCACGACAAATTCGCCGTTGTTTGTTGACGTGACGCGCGCCGCTGGAATTGACTTTCATCTGACTTGCGGCAGCCTGGAGAAGCTCTACATCGTCGAAACCCAGTGTGGTGGCGCCGCCGCTTTCGACTACGACAATGACGGCTGGATGGACATCCTTCTTATTGATGGCTCGTCGATCGAAGACTACAAGGCGGGAAAGTGCCATCCGCCAAAGCTCTATCACAACAATCACGACGGCACGTTTACCGATGTGTCGGCGAAATCGGGCCTGAATTTTTGTGGTTGGGGTTACGGCGTAGCGATCGGCGACTTCGACAACGACGGCTGGGAAGACGTTTACATCACCGGCTTCCATGGTTCAGCTCTTTACCACAACAACCACGACGGCAGCTTCACCGACGTCACCGCGAAAGCCGGCGTCGCCAACGCCGATCGCTGGGGAACCAGCGCGGCCTTCGGCGACTATGACAACGATGGCAACCTTGATCTTTACGTCGCCAACTATGTGGATGTGGATATGAACAACCTGCCGAAGTTCGGCAGCAGCCAGTTCTGCCAGTATCGCGGTATCCCGGTCAATTGCGGGCCGCGCGGATTGAAGGGCGCTCGCGACCGTCTTTACCACAACAACGGCGACGGCACCTTCACCGATGTCACGGAAAAACTCGGTATAGATCCCGACAGCTACTACGGGCTCGGCGTCTTGTGGCTCGATTACGACAAAGACGGTTGTCTCGATCTTTACGTGGCCAACGATTCTTCCCCGAGCCTGCTCTATCACAACAACTGCAAGGGGGGGTTCACCGAAGTGGGAGCCGAAGCGGGCGTGGCCTACAGTTCCGACGGACACGAACAGGCTGGCATGGGCGTTGATTCCGCCGACTATGATCGCGACGGCTGGCCCGACATCGTGAAAACCAACTTCTCCGACGATACGAAGAACCTCTACCACAACGACCACAACGGCGAGTTCACGGACATGGCGGGCCCGGCGGGCATCGGCGCCATTGGTTATCCGTACCTCGGCTTTGGCGTTAAATTTCTCGACTACGACAACGATGGCTGGCCCGACATCTTCATGGCCAACGGCCACGTCGACGCGCAGGTCGAAGGGCAATCCTTCGGCGTGGGGTACGCCGAGCGGCTGTTTCTGTTTCACAATCTCGGTTCTGAGTCACAGATCGGAAAATTCGAAGACGTCGCGGAGAAGGCGGGCGGCGCGCTGGCGAAAAAATATGTGGGTCGCGCCGCCCTGAGTGCGGACTTCTGGAATCGCGGCCGTCAGGATATCCTCTTCACGAATATGGATGGCTCTCCCGTTCTGCTGCGGAACGAAGTGCCGTCGCCTGGCCACTGGCTGCGGATAAAGACCATCGGCAGCAAGTCGAACCGCGATGGCTTCGGCGCAAGAATAGAGATCACCGCCGAGGGCTCAACGCGCGATGCCGAAGTCAGGGCCGGAAGCAGCTTCGAGAGTTCAAGCGACCCACGCATCCATTTCGGTTTGGGCGCGGCCACTAGAGTGGACGCGATCGTCATTCGCTGGCCGAGCGGAAAAGTCGACAAACTGGGGCCGGAGGCGGTGGATCAGGAACTCGTGGTTCGAGAGGGCAGTGGCGTCATTGAAAGAAACGCGGAAATGCGCCCGTCGGCCGCCGCGAAGCACTGATCGGCGGTGGACGCGTCTTTGAGCCGGAGAGGCGACCAGCGGCGGCGACTGTCGTAAAGAAGGTGCCGAAGTAGTAGATGATGAGGTGTGCTGAAACCAATCTGACAAGACTACGGAATTTGGTAGGGTAGCGTATTTCGATCTTCAATTACTCATAGGTATATCGTACCGTTGCACCCGTAAGTGCTTGAAACATTGGACGCTGTCGTTTGGTGCAAGAAGTGCCCACCTACTTCAAATGCACTATAAGTATTGCTGTTTCCGGTGCGAGGGATGTCGTTCTTCGAGACGCTCGCCCGGTTATCATCAACGGAATCAGCAAGATAGAGTGAGAGTTGGGGTTCGAAGCACAGGATTTTGCGCCATTCGCCGTAGCAAGTGAGTGTTGTCCGACGAGAGTTTGCAAAACCCTAGAGTTTGCAAGATCAGGTTCGCACCAAATTTTTCGTGCAGTTGGTGCAAATGACAACAATCAAGTGCCACAGTCTCGAGGGGGTAGGTAAATGAAAAGATTGCAGTCTTGCCTCGTAGTATTTGCCGTGTTGACTCTGACCTTCAGCGCATTCGCGCAGGTGGAGAACAGCCAATTTACCGGTACCGTGCTTGATCCAACCGGCGCCGCGATTGCGAACGCCAAGATTCAGGTTAGCAATCCGGCGATCGACCTGAATCTTTTCACTACGTCCAATGCCAGCGGCAATTACACGGTGAAAGAAGTGCCACCGGGCGTTTACAGAATAACAGTTGAAGCCGCGGGCTTCAAGACCGTCACCAATAGCGGTGTGTCCGCGAACGCCGGCGTCATCGAGCACGTGGACTTCAAGATGCAGCTTGGTAAGGCTTCGGAAGTGGTCGAAGTGACAGGCGAAGCTACCGCCGTCAATACGGAAGATTCCCGGCTCTCCACGACGGTCAGTTCGACGCAGATCAATAACCTGCCTCTGAACGGCCGCAACGTGTTCGACCTGATGCAGTTGAGCACCGGCGCCGTGAACGTGATGGGGGTTGACTTCGAAAACGGCCACGATACGGTGGTCAACGGCTTGCGCGAGGACTTCAACGGGTTCCTCGTCAATGGCGTATCGAACAAAGGGCTCAGCGGTGGCGTGGTGAACACGCCGATTGAGGACTCGGTCGAGGAATTCCAGCAGTTGGGTTTGAACCTGTCGGCACAGTACGGCAGCAGCGCCGGCGGCACGGTCAATCTGGTGACCAAGTCGGGCACCAATGCGTGGCATGGCAGCGGGTGGGAATACATCCGCAACAATGACCTCGATTCCAACTATTTCTTTAATAATTATTACAGCGCGCCAAGATCGCCACTGCACTTCAACCAGTTCGGCCTCACTTTCGGCGGCCCGATTGTGAAGGACAAGCTGTTCTTCTTTCTCTCTTTGCAAGGTGACCACTTCACGTCTGACGCCGTGCCGACAACCATCACGCAGGAATCTGCGACATGGCGCAGTGCGGTCATCAACGCCGATACCGCCGCCAACCTCACGGGTAACCCGACGAACTCAGTGGCAGCGCTGCTGTATAAGAACTTCGCGCCTGTCAACCCGGGCCAGTCCACGGGGCTTACATCAAATGGCTATGTGAACGGTTTCAATGGTGTTGCTGCCACGAACCCCAACCCAGACTACACACCGTTCCTGTGCTCGGCGCATAACGTCGGTGGGACTCCGCTAATGGCGCAGAAATGGGCTAACATTTTTGGCGTTACTTCTCAGGATCAAACAAACGCGAACAACGCTCATTGCGGCGGTGGGCTGGCTGTCCCTGCCGCGGGAATCACGGCGATCGATCGTAATGCCTCGATCCAGGAGACGAGCGTTTCTACTTTCGGAACCCAGACGCAAAGTCTGGGCAACCTGTTCAACGGAAAAGAGGGGTCGCTCCGGCTGGATTACAACTGGAACGCCAACAACCGCATGTACGTTAACTTCAACTACCTGCGGGAGACGGACACCTTTGGCGCTTGCCCCACCTCATCCTGCGCGCGCGGCTTCGCCCAACCAACTCGAGGCCTGTTCCCGACGGGCTCCTTGAGCTACGTGCATACCTTCAGCCCGACCCTCTTGAACGAGTTGCGGGTTGGCTACACGCAAAACAACTCGATCGACGTGGTTAAAGATCCGGGCGTGCCAGCCATCGGCTTTTCCGATGGGACGGCCTTCTTCGGCTCCTATAACGGCTATCCACAGCAGTTCAAGGAGAACATTTACACCTACTCCGACATGGTGTCGATCAGCCATGGAAATCACAACATGAAGGCGGGGGTGGACTTCCGTCGCAACATCGAAAATAGCGAGTTTAACATCGCTCGTCCCTCCTACTACTTCTACGATCAGGTTCACTTCGCCGCCGACGCACCTTACCTGCAAGTCAACGGCGTCGATCCCGGGATTTGCAAATCACCGTGCCCGCCTTCTTCGTACAACCCAGATCCTTCGGCCCAGTTGAGTGACAACTACCGCCACTGGCGCAATGTCGAGTTCGGAGCTTACTTCCAGGATGACTGGAAGGTGAGCAAGCGCGTCACACTGAACCTCGGCCTGCGCTATGACGTCTATCAGCGTCACCACGAAGAGGCGAATTACGCCACCACGTTCATCGTCGGCCCGGGTGCGAATCTGGTGCAGCAGATTCAGAATTCCAATGTGCCGTTTGGAACGATCGGTACGATCAACGGCGTTCAATATAATTGCACCGCCGCCGCTGGTATAAATCCATCGCTGGTTCCGCTCGTGGATTCCGGCTGCGGGCCGGGTGGCTTCGCCCCATCCAATAGTTTGGGACAGGGCGATCACAACGACTTCGGGCCTCGCGTCGGCTTTGCCTGGGATGTGTTTGGCGATGGCAAGACATCGATACGGGGCGGCTTTGGCGTAGCCTATGAGGGTACGCTTTACAACCCGCTTTCGAACTCACGCTGGAATCTCCCCTACTACTCGTTCGACGAAATTCTTGGCGGCGGAGTTGGGCAGCCGAATAACGATGTGGTATATGGACCTTCTACGTGCACCGGTGCGGTGCCGAACGGCGTTTGCACTCAAAACCCGGCAGTCGCTCCGACCTTTACTGGCCCCCCCACTAACCCCAACCAGGGCCCTGCCGGACAACCGCAGGCCACTGGCAACATCACCGGCTGGGATCCGAGCAATCCCAACAAGGCAAACCTGACCGGAGTCGTCTTCCCGAAGGGTGTCCGCGATCCTTACGTGTACAACTTCTACTTCGGCGTACAGCGCGAAATCCTGCCCAAGACGGTAGTTGACGTGAAGTACGTAGGGACGGCCGCCCACAAGCTCTTCCGCGCGGAGGACGTGAACCGCGTACCCGGTTCCGAGCTGCCAGCAGGGGTTACAGTTGTCGACAATCTCGGCATCACGAGGACGGGAGAGCAAGATCCTGTGATCAACCCGAACGGACGTTTGAACGCGAACTATCTCAAGCTGCGTGCGTGGGAGAACGCGGTCAACTCCAATTACAACTCGCTGCAGGCCTCGGTCAAACGGCAGATGTCTCGCGGGTTGCTCTTCAATGTGGACTACACCTATAGCCACTCGATTGATGACGGTTCGACTTGGCACAGCAGCGCCACCACCGCCAACGGCGCAGCCGCCGGCGAGGGGTACACAACAACGAACACGGATCCGGGTCTGGATCGCGGCGATTCGATCTACGACATCCGACAGCGCCTGGTGGTCAACTACGTTTACCAGTTGCCCGGACAGAACCTGAAGGGAGCCATGGGCATGATGCTGGGCGGCTGGTCGTATAACGGCATCTGGGCTCTTCAATCTGGCGCGCATTGGGAGCCCACCATTTCGTCAGGGTCTAACCTCGTCGGCGACTGTTCTCAAGCTGGAGTGAATGCAGGAGCCTGCGTGAACGTTGGCGGCGATTTCAACCTGGACGGTGGTCAAAACGACCGGCCCAACTCAACCTCCTCCCGCATCGGCGGTGTTTCTCACAACTCGTGGGCGAATGGCTGGGGAAGGACAAAGATCGTGAACGCGAACGGCACCCCAAGTTACCAGTACGCTTCTCCCGGTGTTACGTTCTCGACCCCGTGTCTGGCGTGCGTCGGCAACCTGGGTCGCAACTCGTTCGTGGGTCCTAGTGCCTGGTATGCCGATATGACGTTGTCGAAGATCTTCAAGATCACGGAACGGGTCAACCTGAAGTTCGACGCCAACGGCTTCAACGTGTTCAACCACACTAACTTCCTGCTCGCTGCCGTCGGCGGAGGAGCTAACAACAACTTCACTCGCGTCCAGTTTGGTCAGGCTAAAGCCACTCTGAATCCGCGCGAGTTGCAGTTCGGCGTGAAGCTCAGCTTCTAACCGATACTGAGTTGCTTCAGGGCTTGTTTCTGCTGGTCAGGAACAAGCCCTTTTTCCTTTCCTGGTGATATTCTTTCTCGGGGTGTCGCGATGGACACAGGGTCCCGCGTTCTGTTGTGGTGCGCGCTTCTGGCGTTTTTCGCCATTCCCCAGCGACTCTCTGCCCAGATCAACGAATACGGAAAAATCGTTGGCAGTATCCGAGTGTTGAGGGGCGATTTCCCTAGCCGCCCCGTTCTGGTTTCATTGGAAATGCGCGGCTCTCCCATTGGCAGCGCGTACTGCGATAGCCAGGGACGCTTTGGCTTCTATGGCCTGGTCGCAAACCAGTACCGGATTTCGGTCGATGACGATGCCTACGAGCCCGCCAGCGAGACGACAGAGCTGAATCCTGACACGTCGACCACTAACTTTGTGCAACTCACGCTGGTGCCGCGTCCCAGCGCCAAGAACGATCCGCTGCCGGGGCGGGTAGAGGGAAGCAACCCGTACCTGATCGATCCCGCCGAATACTCCCGGGAATTTCCGAAGAAAACGCTCAAGGAATTCCAACGGGGCGTGGACGCGGATCGGCAGGGCAAGACGGACGATGCGATCGAACACTATGAGAAGGCGCTCAGTTATTCGCCAAACTTTTATCCGGCTCACAACAACCTCGGCTCCGCGTATCTGGCCAAGCGGAACTTCGAGATGGCCGAAACCCAGTTTGAAGCGGCCCTGAAAACGAACCAGAACGACGCGCAAGCGCACTTCAATCTCGGGAACGTGCTCCTGATGACGAAGCGCTATCCTGCCGCCGACCACGAGATCGAAGAAGGATTGCAGCGGCAGCCCTCCTCTGCCTTCGGATACTTTTTGCAGGGATCGCTGTATTCGCGCACCGGCCGTACTGAGCTGGCCGAGAAGAGTCTGCAAAAGGCGTTACACCTTGATCCCAAAATGCCGCAAGTGTATTTGCAGCTGGTGAATCTATATCTGCAACAGAAACGCACGCCGGAGGCAATCGCCGAACTCGAGGCCTACCTCAAGGCTTTCCCCGATTCGCCGTTTTCGTCGCAGGCGCGGGATTCGCTGAAGCGACTGCAGGGAGCCGCGGGCACCTCAACAAATCCGCAGTAGCCTGGAGATCGCAGTAGCCTGGAGATAATGTGCGGTGGCGACGGCGCAAACCTGCCTCGTCCAAAATACGCCAAATTGCGGATGATAGACTTTCTGTACGCTATGTCCCTGATACGCTGGCTGTTGTGTGTTCTTTGCCTGGTGGCGAGCGCCATGGCCGCCGCGCCGCAGCCTCCAAAGCCCCAGCCTCCCAATGTAATTCTGATCACGTTGGACACGACGCGCGCCGACCGCATGGGTTTTCTGGGTTCGGAGCGCGGGCTGACGCCGAATCTCGATACCTTGGCACGCCAGTCCGTGGTTTTCACCCGCGCCTACTCCCAGGTTCCGCTGACGACGGCGTCGCACGCGACTATCCTGACGGGCACGTATCCCCAGTTCCACCAGGTCAACGATTTTGGCGTGCCTCTGGCGCAAGACCTGCCCTACGCTCCTTACATCTTTCGCGGCAACGGATATCATACTGCGGCATTTGTGGGCTCTCTCATCCTCGACCCGGAAGCACGCTCAGCTCCCGGTTTTGAGCGTGGATTCGATACCTACGATGCCGGCTTCCACCGACGACGCACGGGAGAAGACCGTTACCGGTCAATTGAACGCCGCGGTGCCGAGGTAGTGGCGCACGCACTGGCGTGGTTGAACGTCCACCAGAAAGGGCCATTCTTTATCTGGGTGCATCTTTACGATCCGCACGACCCCTACGATCCTCCCGAACCGTACAAGGCCCGGTACGCTTCCGCGCCCTACGACGGCGAAATTGCCTATGTCGATTCGGTTGTGGGTAAATTACTGAGCCAGTTGAGAGTACTAGGCCTCTATGATGACGCGCTGATTGCCGTCATGGCGGATCACGGCGAGGCCCTGGGGGAACACGGCGAGACTACGCACGGGATTTTTCTCTACGACGAAACCATTCGCGTGCCCCTGCTCTTCAAGTTGCCGCGAGAGCGTTCCGCCGGAACGCGCATTGACAGCCGTGCTGGCCTCGTTGATGTTTTACCCACCATCTTGCAGGCGGCTGGGATTGACGTTCCCCAAGAGGTGCAGGGCGAGTCTCTCTTGTCCATGTTGTGGAAGCCGGCAGAGTCTCATGATCGCCCAGCCTACGCGGAGAGCGACTATCCGCACCGAACCTTTGGATGGAGTTCGCTGCGGTCACTGCGCACGGGAAAGTATCTCTTCGTCGAGGCACCGCGCCGGGAACTCTATGACCAATCAGCGGATCCGAAGGCAGAGCACAATCTATCCGCGACTGCCGTGGCGGTGACCAACACGCTGGCCAGCCAGATCGATGCGTTCCGGCAGAGGACGAGCAGCGCAAAGGAAGCGCCGAAAGTCAGCATGGATCCCGAACTGCAGGAAAGATTAAACGCACTGGGATACGTGGGCGCCGATAGCAGCAATTCAACCATGCTTGGCATCAAGGACACCGGCGCCGATCCCAAGGATAGGGTTGGCGTCGTGAATCTATTGCACCGCGCCGAAATGTTTGGAGAAGAAATGCGCTTTCAGGAAGCGGCGCCTCTGCTTGAGCAGGTGATCGCAATGGAACCTGACCTGCCGATCGCCTACCTGCAACTGGGTACAGCTTTGAGTTCGCTGAAGGACTACGAGAAGGCGGTTCCGGTATTACGCAAGGCCGTGGAAATGCGCCCGGACTTGACCGTTCCGCGATACCAGTTGGGTTCGGCACTGTTCGAGACCGGGGATTTTGCGGCGGCGGCGGTCCAGTTTGAGACGGCCATCGCTCGTTCTCCGAACTGGGCGGAAGCGCACTTCTCGCTGGCAACGGCGTATGCGCGAACTGACCGCCTGACGGACGCCATCCAGGAATACGAAAGAGTAATTGCACTCAGGCCGAACCACTATGGCGCGCACCTGCTTCTGGGGCGAGCCCTGGCTCTATCGGGAAACCCGGCAGCCGCCGTGCCGAATCTGATGAAGGCGGCGGACGTTCAGCCCACGTCGGCCGAGCCACACTTGTTTCTGGCCGACGCGTACGTCCAGTTGGGACAGCAAGCCGATGCCGAGCGGGAACGGGCGGAAGCCAAGCGCTTGAGAGCGAGTGAGAAGCCGTAAGCTGGTCATCGGTGGGCAATGAGAGAATTCTTTCTCAAGTCAGTTCGCAGGCATGAATTGACAGAATGTTTCGTCGAGCTTGCACGCCGCTATGTATTCGTCGTGCGCCGCTCTTACATGGTGCAAGAGTTGATGGGCATAGGCAAGGTTGAGGTGAGCGTCCGCCAGTTTCGGATCAAGCTCAATGGCGCGCTGAAATTCGCGGATCGCTTTTGAAGTCTGATTCGTCCGGTTATCGCAAATGCCGAGGAAGTTGTGCAGCCTAGCATCCTCCAGTCCGAGGCCAATCGCTTTTTCCAGATGAGGCGCCGCGAGGGCATAGTTCTTCTGTTGAAAAAGCAGCATTCCCAGTTCGCGCTGGCCGGAAGAGAAGTTGGGCTGGATGGCAATCGCCTTCTCATATGCGGACTGGGCCGCTGACGGATCGCTTCCCGCCTCGAGCAACCCAGTCTGGTACCAGGCCCGATAATTCTGGGGGTTACTCCGCAGCGCTTTTTGCAGCCAGCTCTTCGCCTCGTCGACGCGACCCAGTTTCGCCAGAGCGCTGGCCAACCCAGTCATGGCGTTGTCGAAGTTGGGATTGAGCTCAAGGCAGCGCTGCAGTTGCCCGGCAGCGAACGCCCAGTTCTGCCGCCGCAAGGCCGATTCGCCCAACAGGAAAGGAATTACGTAGATCTGCGGATCCTTTTGCTGCACCTCGGTGAGAAGAGCCTCGGCTTGATCGTCCTCTTGCAGCTGAAAAGCGTCCTGTGCCTTGAGGATGGAATTAAACTCCCATAGCTTGTCTTTGGGATCGGCGAGCCCTTGCTTGAGCGCCTCGGGAGAAACCGCGGCGCGAAATCCAAAGTAGCCCAGCGCGCGCAATTTTCCCTGCGCGTCCGGACTCAGGTTTCCAGCCCCCTCATCCTGCCGGGTGAAGGGATTGTGGGCCAGAAGTGCCTGCAACTTTTCCCGAAGCACGGCAACCGTGGCAGGCTGCTGGGCGGCAATGTTCCGGGTTTCTCCGGGGTCGGTTTCAAGATCGTACAACTCCGGCTTTGGCGCCTCGATAAAGTGAAAACGCTCACTCTCGAGCGCGTGCAACGGGCTCCAACCGAAAGAACTGAAGGGATAGAAAGTCTCGCTGTACGCTAAATCTTGTCGCGCCTGACTCTCCGCCTCGTTCGTGCCTGCTTTAGTGTCTGACCCCGTGCCTAACCGAGTGCCTAACAAGGCGTGCGACTGGAACTGGGCATAAATCGAATCGGTCGCATCCTTTACTCCTACTCCCGCCAACTGCAGGAGCGTCGGGGCCACGCCGGTGGTCTCCACGGGCTCGCGACGCCGTCCCGCCGCAATGCCGCGCCCGGCGGGGGGTTTCACAATCAGGGGGATAAGCACCGTGGCGTTATACACGAAGAACCCGTGCTCGTCTTCGCCATGTTCGCCGAGAGACTCGCCGTGGTCGCTGAGGGCGACGATCAACGAAGAATCATAGAGGTGATTCAGCTTGAGCCAAGCCATCAGTTTCCCGAGTTCGTGATCCGCGTAGGCAATTTCGCCATCGTAGGGGTGGCTGCGATACTCGGAGCGGTAGGGTTCCGGAGGATCGTACGGGCTGTGCGGGTCGTACAGATGGAGCCAGAGAAAAAACGGACGTCGCGGAGTTTTCTTTAACCATGCGATGGCATGCGCCACGCTCTCCCCAGCGCGACGGTCCACCAGGCCGATGTCTTTCTTCTCGAACGTTTCCGCGGAAAACGCATCGTCATAAAAATCGAAGCCGCGCGCGAGACCCCAACTCCGGTCGAGAACAAAGGCGCTAACCACGGCCCCGGTGGCATAACCTGCGTGTTGGAAGGCTTGGGGCACGGTGCGAAATTGCTGTCCCAGCGGCTGCCCGGTGAAATCCTGCACGCCGTTCTGAAAGGGGTAAGTGCCGGTCAGGATCACCGCGTGCGAAGGCCAGGTAAGTGGAACCTGCGAGATGGCTCGCTCAAACAGAACCCCGTCGTGAGCCAGCGCATCGAGGGTTGGAGTCTTGACCATCGGTGCTCCGTAACATCCCACGTGATCGGCACGCACGGTATCGATGGTGATCAATACAACGCTGGGTTTCGCAACCGGTTTCGCACCACTGGATCGCGCAGTGCCAGGCATGGTATCGCTGGACGCTGACTGCGGCGGTGTCGCTTGCACTGTTTTGGTGGCAGCATTCTGCGTGAACGCGGTGCATGCGGCTATGAGAACGATCGCAACCGCGAACGAGAGGGCTGGCGAATGCGCTGAAAGCAGAGTTGAGAAGCGCCTAAACATGCGTCTATTGCGGCGTCGGCTGCTGCTGCGCGCGCCGCGTCTCCTCGTCTGCTTCCGCGGTCAGCCCCTTGGCGGCCAGAGCCTTGGCCAGCGACTCGTGCATGATGCCCACTTGCGGCGCCAACTCCACCGCGCGACGCAACTCCGCAACGGCCTCGTCAAGCTTGCCCTGGTAGAGCAGGGTTTCGCCCAGGGCGCGATGTCCACGCGCAAACTCGGGATCAATCCTAACCGATTGCCGGAACGCTGCCGCCGCCGGCTCCAGTTGCCTTTTCTGTACAAACGCCACTCCCAGGTTGAAGGCGGCTTCGAAATTCGTGGCATCCAGCTCCAGAGTCTTTTCGAGCGTAGCGATGGCGGCATCCATTTGCCCGGCGTGGGCCTGTGCCATGCCCAAATTAAAGAAGGCGAGCGCGTAATCTGGACTGAGCTGAACTGTCTTCTGCAACTCGTCCACCGCTTCGGGAAACATCTTCAGGCGATAGTAATTCAGTCCCTGCATATAGTGAGCCGGAACAGAGTTAGGCTCGCTCTTAGTCACGCTCTTGAGTTTTTCGATGGACTCCTGATAGCGGCCGTGCTGGCTGTCGGCGATGGCCTCGGAAATCAGCTCATACGCCGCGATGCGGTCTTTCGGATCCGGCAAATCGTGGCTGCTGGCAGAGGGATCGCTGCCCCCGGAAAACCCGGCATAGCCCAGGGACTTTAATCGCTCCATGAGCGCCGGATCAAGGCCAGTCTTTTCGGCCAGCTCTTTGCCCGCGCTGTAATCGCGGATCATGCTCACGAGCTTGGAGTGCATCTCCTCGGCGACCGCTTTCTTTTCGGCGAACAGATTGTGAATTTCGTCCGGATCCTTTGCGAGGTCGTACAGCTCCGGTCGAGGCGCGTCGATGAAATGATACTTAGTATTCTCCGAGCCCCGCAGTTCACTCCAATTGAAGTGAATTCGCGGCAGGAACGTCTCTCCGTAGAGCGTGCGCTCAAGGTTCGCCTGAACATCCGGGGCGGAGGGATCGGGACGAATCTCAGGAAGCAGGCTGCGCCCTTGTACCTGCGATGGAATCTGCAGTCCGACCGCACTCAGCACCGTCGGCATAAGATCCACGAGCGAAACCGGATCGGCAAGTGTGCGCGCTGCGGTTTTCTCCGGCAACTGTCCCGGCAGTTGCTCCGGCAAACGAATGATCAGCGGCACATGCATGGTGGCGTTGTAGATGAAGAAGCCGTGCGTCTTTTCTCCATGCTCTCCCAGGCTTTCGCCATGGTCGCCGCAGAGCACGATCACGGTGTTCTGATAAATCCCTTTTTCTTTCAAGAACCGGAGAAGCCTTCCGACCTGTTCATCCGCAAAAGCAATCTCGCCATCGTAGGGCTGGGTTGCATATTCGCGACTGTAAGGCTCGGGCGGATGATAAGGAAAGTGCGGGTCGTACAAATGCATCCAGAGGAAAAACTTCTTCTGCGGATTCTTCGCCAGCCAATCTTTTTCCAGCCAGTTCAGCGCCACATCGGCGACGACATTGCCCGGACGCTCCATCTCGTCGAGATTCGCTTCGTCCAAGCGGCTGAATTCGAAGTGGTCGTAATAGAAGTCAAACCCCTGATTCAGTCCAAACCGCGAGTCCAGCACAGCCGATCCGATGACCGCGCCCGTCTGGTATCCAGCCTGTTTGAGAACCGAGGCCAAGGTAGGCTGAAGCGGGCTCAATTTGTTGCCGCTAAAATCATGCATGCCGCTCAACATCGGATAGGTTCCGGTCAGCATGGAGCTGTGCGAGGGCAGGGTTACGGGGACGACGGCGAAGGCGCGGTCAAAGCGCACACCATCCGCAGCCAGGCCGTCGATGTTGGGCGTCTTGATCTGCTTGTATCCGTAGCAGCCAACGTGGTCGGCGCGCAGCGTGTCAATCGTAATCAGGACCACGTTCGGCGCCGGTTTTGCTGGCGTTTGCGCGGTTGCATGAAGGGCGCTGAGGAGCGTCAGGATGAGAATGAATCGACGAAAAATAGACACCATCGGTACGTTCAGTTTATCGCATGTTCTCGCATAGAACATGTGGCCGCGGGCGCCGGCAGGGGCTCAATTTGGCGGAAGCACTGTGATACGCTGGGCGTTCATGCGACGGCTGGCTATTTGTCTCGGGATCATGCTGCTCGGAACGGCGGCCTGGAGCCAGACGTCTGTCCGGACCTCTGCCGAGACCTCTGGCCGGACCTCTACCGCTCGCAACTCTCCCCCCGATGTGTACCTCATCACCATCGATACGCTGCGTGCCGATCATGTTGGGTGCTACGGATACAAGGAGGTCGAAACTCCCGCATTAGACGCGCTCGCCGCCGATGGTGTTCGCTTCACCGAAGCCTTCACTCATAGTCCGATCACGAACACTTCGCACATCACCATCCTCACAGGTCTTTTACCGAGCGTTCACGGCGTCACCGATTTTGGAGTGCCTCTCTCGCCTCAACATGTCACTGCGGCGGAACTGCTGAAGAAACACGGCTACCAGACCGCGGCCTTCATCGGAGCTGTGATTCTCGATAGCAACACGCTGGCTCCCGGCCTGGATCGCGGCTTCGATTTCTACGATAACTTTCCCAAAACCGATGCCAAGAACGCCAACGGCAACAAAAAACTACACTGGGGCCGCATCGAGCGCCGCGGCATGGAAGTTGTTGAGCACGCCGAAGCCTGGTTCGACAAACACCAGACGGGACCGCATTTCGTGTGGGTGCACTTGTACGATCCACACGATCCCTACGAGCCGCCGCCGCCGTTCTCGGAAAAATATAAAGATCACCTGTACGACGGCGAAATTGCCTACGCCGACTCAGCGCTGGCCCGCTGGATCGCGTTTCTGAAAAAGGCCGGCGTCTACGACAACGCCATCATCATCGTAACCGGCGATCATGGCGAAGGCCTCGGCGAGCATGGAGAGGAAACGCACGGCTTGTTTCTTTACGACTCGACGCTGCACGTGCCGCTCATTTTGAAAATGCCCGTGAAAGCCGCGGGTGCCGGTGATCATGGCGCGGTGATTGATGCCCAGGTACGTACCATCGACATCCTCCCAACCATTCTTGCGGCAACAGGCGTAGCGGCGCCGGCAGAGCTGAATGGCGAGTCGCTGCTCCCGCTCATCAACGCGGAAACAAACAGCGCGCACGCTCTCCCCAAGCGCGCTCTGTTCGGCGAGACCGACTATCCCCTGCGCTGGGGATGGGCCCCTTTGCGCGCACTCCGTACGGAGAATGCGAAGTTGATCGAAGCGCCCCGGCCTGAACTTTACGACTTGCAAGCCGATCCGAGGGAGCTGAAGAATCTCTATGCGCCCGACAGCTCTAAGACGCAGCGCATGCAAGCCGAAATGGCGAAGTGGAAGTCGAAGCTCCCGCCGCAAAGCAGTCGCGGCAAGCTCGCAGAAACATTACCCGATCCCAAAGACAAAATCGAAGTGCAGAACCTGCTGCACCGCGCCATGCTGGCCGCCGACGACAGTCGTTCCAGTGACGCGCGTCAGTTCCTGGAACAAGCGCTGCAGATCGATCCGGCCTCGTCGACCGCGCTCCGCCAACTGGGCGAGTTGGAACTCGCTGCCGGAGATTTTGGCAAGGCGACTGTCCATTTGAAGCGAGCGTGTGAGCTGCGTCCCGATGATTCCACGGCCGCCTTCGAATTAGGCGTGGCGATGGAAAAGTCGGGCAACTGGTCCGGAGCACGGGATGCGCTTGAATCGAGCCTGAAGCTCGCGCCCAGCCTGATGCCGGCGCGGCTGGGGTTGGGCCACGTTTACCTGCAACTCAAAGATGCGAAGAACGCGGAAGACCAGTTCGAGGCAGCCCTGCTGGTGGATTCGAACAACAGCGACGGACGTCTGGGCTTGGCGGAAGCGCAAATTCAGCAATCTGATTTTGCCGGTGCACTGCCCGATCTCGAAGCGTTTACCAAGGCTGATCCGCAAAACGCGAAGGCCCTGCGCTTGCTCGAGCACGCCTATCGCGGACTCGGCCGAGAGCAGGACGCCAATCGAACCGAAGAGCAGGCCGCGGCGCTGGAGAAGAAGTAATCAAAGAAATCGACTGACTCGCCGCGTTCTTCACGGCGGCAGCAAGGCTCATCTACATTTACATTTACATTCCTTTCACATTCCCGTTTTATGCTAGCTTCTTTACAGTTATCAGCTGGTCTCGAATTGCGCGAGTTTCCATGGCCCGAAAACAATCATCTCCGCTTGCACGAGTGAAGCGGCGCTCGGCGGCGACTCGATCCCGAGCCGCTGAAACTCGTCCGCGCCCAAGTCAGACCCGCAATGATGACGACGCCTTCGCCGAAGATGAACTGTCATCCCTCGTTGTCCGCGGCTGCCTGATCGCTCGCGACGCGGTCTTCAATGTCAGGGACTTTCTCGCGGACGGATCGCGGCTGGCTTTTCTCGCGATCAAGGATTGCGAAAAGGAACTCGACCAGATCGAGCGCAAGATTGATGACCAACTGCCCGAAGCCATCACTCGCGTCGGCGAAGCCAAGGCGCGCGAGTTGCTGGCGTGTCTGAAGTTCATCACCGACCTGGAACGCATCGGAGACCTGGCGTACAGCGCGGTAATGCAACTGCAAGCGCGCCGCGAGAAATTACCGGCGGCGGACTCGCGTCAGCTGGTGGAGATGGCGTCTCTGCTTTATACAATGCTGGAGGAAGTTCATCAGGGCTTCCTCAAGCGTGACGTGTCGTACGCGCATAGTGTTCTGCAATCCGATCCGGAAGTGGACCGCTTGTGCCATTCCTTGTTTCACAGGCATCTGGCCGAGCCCAACAGTCCAACCGGACAGAAGAATTTCGACATTCTTCTTGCCGCTCAGGCCCTGGAGCGCATCGGCGATCACGCCAAGAATCTGGCGGAAGAGCTCTACGGTCTATCCGAAGGCCGCTCGCTGCGACACAATGCCAGGAAGCTGTCGACCGCATGAGGTTTGTCGGGCGACGTCAATGAAAATCGTGCGACGTTGTTTCCGCACGCGTGACACGGAGCGGAGAAACTTTTTCCGCACGGATGTGGATCACGTTGTCCTGATTCTGCAGGATCCCCTCGATCATCAGAAAGCGTTCGGAAATCAACAGCACCCGATTCTTCTGCAGCAGATCGGGAGCGAAGATCGCATTGGCGATTCCCGTTTCATCTTCCAGGCTCATGAACATCATGCCCTTGGCTGTTCCCGGGCGCTGGCGGGCAATCACGCATCCGCCAATGCGCAATCGCCGTCCATTGGGAAGATGCGCCAGATCGGAAGCGCAATAAATTCCCATCCGTTGCATCTCCGCCCGGCGATACTCCATGGGATGGGGACCGACCGTGAGCCCGGTAGCGCGAAAATCCGCCACCAACCGCTCTTCGTCCGTCATGGCAGCCAACGGAGATCCTCCATCAATTTCCGGAAGCTCATCCAGTAACGGCCCCGACCAGCGCACCGCCCGCTCCACCTGCCACAGCGCATCGCGGCGATGAAGGCCTTCATTGGCCATTGCATTCAGCGCCCCAATTTCCGCCAGCGTCGTCAACTCATCCTTGCGCAACTCGGGCACACGACGGGCCAGATCCTGAACCGTAGCAAACGGCGCTAAACTGCGCTCCCGAACCAGTGCCTGCGCCGCCGGTTCGCGCAACCCACGCGCGTAATTCAGGCCGAGACGAACTGACGGCTGATGGCGGATGGTTGATGGTTCCAACGTGCACTTCCAATCCGACCGCGTCACGTCCATCGGCAGCACTTTCAATCCGTGGCGTTGCGCATCTTTCACAATCGTCGAAGGATGATAAAAACCCATCGGCTGATTATTCAGGAGCGCCGCCGTGAACGCCGCCAGGTAATGGCATTTCAAATAAGCGCTGGCATAGGCAATCAAGGCAAAGCTGGCGGCATGCGATTCCGGAAATCCATAAAGAGCAAACGAAGTAATCGACTGGATGATCTGCTCCTGCGTTCCGCCGAGGATTCCGTTGCGCGTCATGCCGGCGCGCAGCTTTTCTTCGATCACTTTCATTCTCGCTTTCGAACGTTTGAAGCCCATGGCGCGGCGCAACTCTTCCGCTTCGCCGCCCGTGAAGTTGGCGGTGATCATGGCCATGCGCAACAACTGCTCCTGAAACAGCGGTACGCCCAGCGTGCGGCCCAGCACGGTTTCGAGCGACGGATGAGGATATGTGACCGCCTCTCTGCCCTGCCGCCGCTTGAGAAATGGATTCACCATATTCCCCACGATCGGTCCCGGCCTTATGATCGCGACCTGCACCACGATGTCGTAGAATTTCGCCGGCTTCAAGCGCGGCAGGCAAGACATCTGCGCCCGGCTTTCCACCTGAAACATCCCCACCGTGTCGGCCTTTTGCAGCGCGGAATACACGGCTGGATCGTCCGGCGGAAGATGCGCCAGATCTACTTCTTCGTTTTTGTCAGGATCGTGGTAATGATCGCGTATCAGTTCGAGAGAATCTTTCAGCACGGCCATCATGCCTAGGCCGAGCAGATCGACTTTGATGATGCCCATGTCGGCGCAGTCCTCTTTGTCCCACTGCACGACGACGCGGCCCGGCATGGAAGCGGGCTCCAGCGGCACGACCGAATCGAGACGGCCTTCACAAATGGCCATGCCGCCCGAGTGTTGCCCTAAATGCCGCGGCAGATCTTGCGCGGCGAGGCACAACTCGAAGTATTTGCGAATGCGCGGATGCTTTAGATCGAGCCCGGCATCGCGCAGGCGGCGGTCGAGCGCATCATTTTCGTCCTTGAATTCCCAGGTTGCCACCGCCGCCGAAATTCGCTTCAGCGTGTCCGGGTCAAATCCTAAAGCCTTACCCATTTCGCGCGCGGCCATGCGGTTGCGATACGTAATCACGTTCGCGGTCATGGCCGCTCCGCGTTGTCCATAACGCTGATAAACGTACTGGATCACGCGCTCACGCTCGTCGCCGCTGGGCAAATCGAGATCGATATCGGGCCACTCACCCCGTTCCTCGGAAAGAAATCGTTCAAACAATAATTCCATGCCGATCGGATCCACTGCCGTGATGCCGAGCGAATAACAAACCGCGCTATTGGCGGCCGATCCACGGCCCTGCGCCAGAATTTTCTGTTCGCGGCAGAAGCGCACCAGGTCCCAGACAATCAGAAAGTACCCGGCGAGCTTTAGATGTTCAATCAAGTGCAATTCCCGTTCGATCTGCCGGCGTGCGCGCTTCTTCAACTCCGCATCCGCCCTCCCATAGCGGATCTGCCATCCTTCCCGCGCGCGCTCCCGCAGAAATGACGCCATGGTCTCTCCTTCCGGCACGGGAAAACGTGGAAACTCGTATCCCAGATCGCTGAGCGTGAACTCAAGCCGCGAGGAAAGTTCAATCGTATTTGCGATGGCCTTCGGAACATCCGCAAAGAGAGCGCACATTTTCGCGGGAGATTTGAGATAACGCTCGGCATTGCGCGCCAGCAAACGCCCGGCGGTGGCCAGCGTGCGATGATGCTGCAGCGCGGTGAACGCATCCGCCAACTCACGCTCTCGAGGAGCGGCATAGTTCACGCCATTGGTTGCGAGTAACGGCAGGTGCAAAGCCTCGGCGATCTCGATTGCAACCCGATTTCTATATTCTTCGTCGCGATGAAAATGACGTTGGACTTCGACGTAAACATTAGACTGGCCAAACAGCTCCGTCAGCCGCTTCACCGCTTCGAAGGCTGCTTGCGGGCCGCCTTGCGCGAGTGCCGCAGCCAGCGGTCCTTCCTCTCCACCAGTCAGGCAAACCAAACCGTCGGCATGCTCAATAAAATCCGGGCTCGACGCGCAGGCTCCTTCTTTTCGCCCAACGCGCAACTTCATGTTTGTAATCAAGCGGCAGAGATTTTGATAGCCGGTGCGCGAAGCTACCAGCAGCGGAAGACGAAATTCACCGGGGAGATGCGTCTCTTGTGTGGTGGCGGGGCTTCGCCCCGCTTGGATGGGGCAGAGCCCCGTCACCACACATGTTACTTCCACCCCAATATGCGCTTTGATCTCCGCTTTTTTGGCGGCGAGATGGAAGCGCGGTGAGCCGTACACTCCATCGCGATCGAGCAACGCCATTGCCGGCATTCCCAGGTTCGCGCACACTGCGATCAATTCCTCGGGAGTGGAAGCTCCTTCGAGAAAGCTAAAAGCGGAGCGGGAATGGAGTTCAACGTACATCAGTTACTAGTCATACGTTCCTTCTACAAACCAGTTTTCGCTTAGTTTGTCCTGCACTAAGCGATACAACACGAGGCTGGTTTCGACGTGTACGGCGATGTCCCACTCTTCGCGCGCCCAGCCTTCCTGTTCCGACCAGTCTCCAGAAGAACGCCAGGGGCCGGCAGTCCAGACGATTTCGCCGTCAATATCTTCGCGCTGCAGGCATCGCAACCGCATCGGCTTCGCCTCGCGCACAGTAACCACAGCGGCCAGCGGGGGACGAAATAGACGCAAAACAATCACCGCGCTCATTTTGTCTTTTGCCTTTTCTCTTACGTTTTCATCGAGCTCATACGCGCTGTCATTTTCTGGCATAGACGTATCCTTCTTCTTTTCAGACTGCTTCACTTCGGGCTCTTTGGGCGAAGGTTCTACAGGCGCGAAGTGGCGCACGGCAAACGCGCCTTCGCGATGCGTATCCAGCAATTCCACCGACCCCACTCTTCCCTCGCCGACGATGCCTGCGATGCGCGCCAGCGTCAGCTCCAGTTTTTCGGGCTCAGGAAAAACCGGCTGAAACAATCCACTCTGCAGGGCTCGCGGGCGCGCCGGCTCCGCCGACAAATGAATCTTCATGATGGGCGCTCCCGGCGGATGCGCCTGCAAATCAAGCTGCAACAATTTCAGAAATACTTTTGCGTCCAGCATGGGCGTTGGCAGCCGCAAGGTGCGAGTAAACGTGCGGGTAAGCGTTTGGGTGAAAGATGCGCGCCCGTTCGGCTGCGCCGCTGCGAGTTCCAGATTCAGCTGCAACTCCTGCACGGCCAGCGCCCGTGCTCGCAACCGCGCACACACTTGCTCCAACATGCGGTTCAGCAAGAACGCCAGCGGTTCCAGCAGCACGATGGGATATTCCAGCTCCACACTCTCGGCAAAAATCAGCCGTGGTTCGAGGACACGCAAGGTGCGCGACGCCGCTCCCCGCGCCAGCCTCTGCAGACGGAGTCCATGCTGCCCCAGGCGCTCGATGACCGGAACTTCGGGAAGAGCCGCCAGCGCCCGCAGCTTGCGGATGCCCCAGCGATCAAACGTTTCCGCCCAGCGAGTGACCTCTTCCGCATCGAAAAAAGAACTGGACGGAAAACTTTCCAGCAACACATCCACCGGCAGGTCTCCGAAGCGCTCGGCTTCGCGGCCTTCAGGAATCAAAGTCACACCGGGGAACCCGCGGGCTGCGAGCAAGGCAGCGTTCGGATTCGCGGCCACGGCGACGTACGCCACCAGTCCCGCCTGCGCAACGCGACGCTGCAAATCATGGGCAATCTTTGGCAGCGGACCCCACAAAGGCTCGAGGCCGTCCAGATTCAGAAGCACGGTGCCGGGCGAAGTGTCTTCCACTTCCGGAGAAAACGATTGCGCGCAATCGAGCAGGGCAGCGTGGGCAGAATTCTCCTGCACTTCCGAACGCGCACGCAGCACCAGGTTTTCCCATGCTTCGAGTTGCGATCTGGTTGCGCCTATCTCCACGCCCCCTTGCCGCGCTCTTTCGTTGAGCGCCACGACTTTTTCCAGCGGAGGGCGACCGATGAGCACGACGATCGGGCGGGCACGCGCGTCAGGTTCAAAGCGAATGAGCGCTTGGACGGAGAAATCGGGGATGAAGATGCAGGCAAACATGGAAGTGCAGCTCTCAGCTCTCAGTTGTCAGCTCTCAGTAAAGGCGCGTGCTTTAAATGACAATGACGAATGATGGCGACAAGAATTTCTGAGTCTGGTAACTGAGAACCAGTGATTCGAACTTACGAATGAACTATCCTGCCCATGCGGCTCGGCTTTTGAAACTTGCCGTCGATTGCACGGGCTTACGTTCCAACTTTTGTGCTAATCGCGAGCACAACAACTCGGCGGTGATCTCGAATTGATCCAGCAGTTCTGAGTGCGTTAATCCCGTATGCATCGGCGGATTTCCTGAGAGCTGAGAGCTGACAGCTGACAGCTTTTTTCCCGACACCTTCACCAGCACCGACGAGCAACTGCCTGCAATCGGCTGTTGTTCCAAAACCAACAGCGCCGTTGGGGTGTGCTCAATGGCGCGGCGGAAGCGGAACCACGATGCCAAAGGAATTCGTCGCACGCTCGTCGCTGGAATATCGCCGAGATCGAGCGCAATCATTCCGAAACCATTGCTCTGCAGCAGCAGATCGGTAACTTTTAGCATTTGTGCCAGCTGCGACTCCCAGCGGCTAAAGCCGAACCTTTTTCTAGCGGCTTGCGGTATGCCTGAAGGCATACCCTGATACGAAACGCGTGTTTTTGCGCAACCTGCCGGGCGCGCAACCGCGCGGTCTTTATTGGAATTACTATTATTATCATCATGATGATCGTCATCTTTATGTTTACGTGATCGATATTTTTCTCCGCATCGCACCCACAGCAAACGACTCATCACCATCCCGGCAGCCACCGCTGACGCGGGATCGAACGCATCGCTTGCATCCACCAGCGCACAAACTTCTCCGCGTTGGGTTGCGTGGGCCAGCGCGAAAAGCAACACGCTGGTTCTTCCCGATGAGGCCGTGCCGCAGATTTCCGTGAGGCAACCGCGAGCGAGGCCGCCGGTCAGCGAGTCCAGTTGAGGAATGCCGCTCGAAACCATTTCCGGCACCGGACGCACCTCGAGGCGCGAAGCGGGAACGACAGGTGCCAGCGTGGGGGTGGCGGCGACGTGGGCCAAAATCTCCGCGGTCTTTTTTGCGGTAATCTTTGTGTTTGCGGTCGTCTTTTTTTTTGCGGGCACCTCCGCGGTCATCTCGGCGGTCGAGCGCGGGGAGGGCGGCGGAGAAAAGATAAAAGGGCGGCTCCTGGCCGCCGATGAAAAAACCGGAGAGGCAGACATACTTTCTCGCAATTGTCAGGGAACACAAAGGCCAGGATCAGCCCGGGGCGGAAGCTTTGTATGTTCGCTTTTTATTCGCCTATGTGAGTATCGCTCCGCGGCGTGCCGTTGTCAAGGCAGTTCGGACGAAATCATGACTACAAGTGCAACGTGAAGACCTACAACACTTTACGGATTCAGGACGACAGTCCTCGTGCGAACTGAGAACATCTTAGCGATTCACGCTTCCTCTAGAATGCTTTGGTTGCTGTGACGCGTCGAATACCACCTGATCATGCCACCAGAGACGTTCAAAGAAGGCACGCGCCATGTCGAGGTTCGTGGTTGGATGTGAGGAGGACTGCGTTCTTTGCACGAGATCGTCGATGCTGCGGACCCCATCAATAGAGTCGAGCAACTGCTTTTCCGTTGATCCTATCGGCAAGAACAGATCCCTGTAGGTGTGAGTCTGGTTGATCAGAACAGCCGTGGCCCCGGGAGGCAGCCGGTCTTGAACACAGATCGTGTCTGACATTCGAATGGGTACATAGCCAAGCCAGGCGTCACCGGCAAAACTGACTGGTTGCGGTCCGCTGGCGCTGTCGTTTCGGTACGCAACTACGGTGTGGCGAGCCATGGTGCCGCGAAACAGTTCGATAGCGGCATACTGGTCTGCCTGGGAAAGGCGCGCCATCCGGGTTGCCTGTGGGATCTTCGCGATGACACCACAGTGAAGGGTGTATGGCGCTTGCCTTGCCCACCGGCCGAATGTCAGTCCTGCTTTCTCGATAAAGTCGAACAATTGCGGGACGGAATAGGCGCGGTCCTGGGGGTGCAGCAGGGCATCGGCAAGCGCCGCCTCATGGCGAAAGTCCGGGGCCTGCCTCAACAGGGTTTCCAGCGGATGTCCGGGAGGCAATGCGCTGAGCGCACCGATGAGATCGTGAATTTCCGGATCGGTGGCATGGATACCGATCCGCCTGCAGAACTCTTGCAGCATATAGATGCCGGCCCGACCGTAGGGCGCGTAGACCATGAGATGCATGGCGCCATCCGGTTTGAGCACGCTGCGCAGGGCGCTGAGGCCGGCATCAGGATCGGCGAGATGATGGAGAACTCCGGTGCACACAATCTGGTCGAAACTCATCCCCAAGTCGCTTACCCGTTCGATGGCAAACTGGTGGACCTGAAGATTGTTCAGGTTGTATTTTTGTTTGAGTTCCTCGGTACAGCGCACACTGGTTGTGCTGCAGTCGATGCCGGTAACCTGAGCCGCAGGCCACCGCAAGGCATGCTTGGCCGCTTGCGATGTCCCGCAGCCGGCAATGAGGATGGATTGGTCTTCTCGATAAGGCCGGTTGGGCCAAAACAGATGATAGTCCGCACGGCGTCTTTGCTTGTCCTGCCAGAGCCGCCGATATTTTTCCAGGTCCTCGACCGGTGGAGGATAGGGATAGCGGTCGTAGAAGTCCCGGACCTCCTCTGCGACATCAGGTAGTAGCGAAAAGGGTTGGGCTGGTTGGCTCATGCAATACCGTATTCAAATCATGACGACTTTCCGTCTCCGTCTGTCACCGCATGGCGAACAATGCAGCGAAACCCGATGTGGTTCATGCTGGTGTCGACCATCTGCGGCTGACGCGCCGCTGGACGATAACGCAAGCAGTAGTTGGGAGCGCAGAGGTGCGAGCCGCCTTTGACAACCTTGCGCGGAATCCGGAACTGCGCCTGCGCGGCATCGTAACTCTTGGCGGGCGAGGTAATGCGCGGATTAACGGCCGGGCCGCAGCAGGCTTTGACGACTTCGTCGGCGTGGCGCGGGACAAACCAATCACTCGTCCATTCCCATACGTTACCTGCCATATCGTACAAACCGTAACCGTTCGGCGGAAAGGATCCGACGGGAGACGTGCCCTCGTAGCCGTCGCGGAGCAGGTTTTGCCAGGGGAACTCTCCCTGCCAACTGTTGGCCATCGCCTTGCCGCCCGGAGAAGACTCATCGCCCCAAGTAAACTTCTTTCCGTCAAGCCCGCCGCGAGCGGCAAACTCCCACTCCGCTTCGGTCGGCAGTTCTTTCCCGGCCCAGTGGGCGTAAGCTTCGGCGTCTTCATAAGCAACGTGAACCACGGGATGGTGTGCGAGGCTTTCGAGCGAGGATCCCGGCCCCGACGGATGGCGCCAACTGGTTCCCGGCACCCAGGCCCACCAGTTGACGTAGTCGCGTAAGTCGACCGGGCCCTCGGTTTTGTGAAAGAGCATGGAGCCGGGCACAAGATTTTCGGCAGGGGCGCCAGGGAAGTCCGCAGGATTGAGCGGGCGCTCGGCGAGCGTCTTATAGCCAGTCGCATCCACGAAGCGCGCGAACTGTTCGTTCGTGACCTCGTAGCAATCCATCCAGAAGCCATCCACACTAACATCGTGAACCGGCTGCTCTTCGGGATAGAAGTCTTCCGAACCCATGCGGAACGTCCCGCCGGGTATCCAAGCCATACCGGGACGGAGTGGAAGGCCCGGCGGGACGGTTGTTTGGCTAGGTTCGTCGGCCATTTGTGATTTCATCTTATCTCGGTTGGGTCTTTCTGTGGGGTCTGGCTCTTATCCAGTTCTCCAATTACTTCTTGCAGCCTTCATGGTTCTTGCCTTTGTCGCAGGTGGTGTCGCCGGGGCCTTGGGCCACGCCCATTCCATTCTTGGTCTTGGCTTCTCCGCCGTTGCTGGTTTTAGTAGTTGCAACTCCGTTCTGATTCTTGCTGGAGACGGCAGCATTGCCAGTGTGCGTGTTGACGGCAGCTTTGGAGCCATTCGCGCCTTGGGCGACACCTACTCCATTCTTGCTCTTAGCTTCTCCGCCGTTACTGGTTTGTGTGGTTGTTACGCCGTTCGAATTCTTCTGGGCGACAGCAGCGTTGCCCGTATTCGGATTAACGGCCGCGGCAGTGTTGCCATTCTTGCAAACGGTCTGACCGCGAAAGTTCGTAACGCAATCTTGCGCCAATGAACCCGCAGCCAAAAAAATGCACGCCGTCATCAGTAGGACTTTCGATAGAACTTTCAATAGAACTTTCATTTGCCTCTCCACGGTGGTGTTCGCTGAACGTAGTCATGTTGGCGGATATGAGCCTTATAAGAACCGAGGCCCCTGCGATAGTGGCAAAAACCACAGTCCACCGGGTTTGCTAATACGCGGAAGGCTGGCAAAACTCGTCGTCCCTTAGCAATGAGGACGGAGTTCTCGAAAATTTCCCCGGCAGACTGGTGGTCCGCCGAGGAAGCAGTTTATCAACCCTTTCGAAGGGGAGATCTTTCGACCTCCCTTTCGAAAGGTTTACCTATTTGTTGACCAAGACGCCATGATCGGCTGCCGCTTCTTTTGCCTTTTCCGCCGCGATCGCCGGCCCCAATTGCGCCAACACCGAGTCGAGGTTGAATGAGGCTGCTTTCTGGCGAGGCGGATACTTGACGAAGTTCGCGATCTGCGCCGCCACCAGCGCCTGCACAAGATATAGCTGTGGAACCTGATTCACCATCCAGTCCAGGTAGGTATTCGAGTTATCGATGGCCCGCTCGAACGGGTCTCGTCGCAGGTTGAATATGTCCGGCAAACGAAGCTTCGTGAAAGGCTCCTGCCATTGTCGCATCCTGGTTGCATGTTGCTCTTCAAATACCAACTTGTAATCGCCCGACCGGACCGCCATGATGCCGCCGTCATCGCTGACGTAGAAGAAGGCGTTTCTGGGGCTCTCCTTCACCTGGCCGGTTAGATAGGGCAACTGGTTGACGCCATCGATATGGACCCTGAAAGTCTTGTCCCCGACTTTGTAGCCGTCCAAGAGCTTCTGGTTTACATTCGGATCGCCGGCCGCCGCCACCAAAGTCGGCAGCATGTCCTGGTGGCAAACGATGCCGTTCAGCAGCGAGCCCGCCTTGATGTGTCCGGGCCAGCGGAAGAACGCCGGAACGCGCCATCCACCCTCCCAATTGCTGTCCTTCTGGCCGCGGAATGGAGTGTTGGCGCCATCCGGCCAAGTGTCGTTCTCGGGGCCGTTGTCGGTGGAATACATGACGATGGTGTTATCGGCAATGCCCAACTGATCGAGCTTGTCGAGCATCTGGCCGATTTGTTCGTCGTGCGTGACCATCCGATCGCTGTAATCGTCCTGCCCGCTCTTGCCACGGTTCTTGTCGGCAAGGTGGGTCCGGAAGTGCATGGCCGTGGAGTTATACCAGAGGAAGAACGGCTTGTTGGCTTTGGCCTGCTTCTCCATCCAGCCCATGGCCTCGTTAGTGATCTCCTCGTCGACAGTTTCCATACGCTTCTTGGTCAGGGGGCCTGTGTCTTTAATAATCTGCTTGCCTACCCGACCAAAGCGGGGATCAACGGCTGGGTCATCCTTGTCACTCGCAAAGCAGTGCATCACGCCTCTGGGTCCAAAGGCCGCCAGGAACTTAGGATCCTTGGGGTAGTCGGGCAATTCCGGTTCTTCTTCCGCGTTCAGGTGATAGAGATTGCCGAAGAACTCGTCGAATCCGTGCACGGTCGGCAAGAATTCATTGCGATCGCCGAGATGGTTTTTGCCAAACTGACCGGTGGCATAACCGAGCGGCTTGAGCATTTCTGCGATGGTCGGGTCTTCGGGCTGAAGTCCGAGAGTGGAACCGGGCATTCCGACCTTGGTCAAGCCGGTGCGGAGCGGGTTCTGGCCGGTGATGAAGGCTGCGCGTCCAGCGGTGCAGCTCTGCTGGCCGTAGTAGTCGGTGAAGCTGACACCTTCGTTGGCGACGCGGTCGATGTTTGGCGTCCGGTAGCCCATCATGCCGTGGCTGAAGTGGCTGATGTTCCACATGCCGATGTCATCGCCCCAGAGGATGAGGATATTCGGTTGCTTTGTAGCTGCCATGGTGTTTTCCTTCCTTTAAGTTGAATTAGGTTGAATCTGTGTTGCCGTTACCGGCTTACGCCTGTGAAAAACCCGTCGGGAGCAAAATGTGCCATCGACGCGTCACTTGGTTACTCCATGCACGCCGCCGGGAGATGCTCGGGACTGGACTTCGGTGTGCATAGGGATGAGTTGCCGGTCGTGCAGCGCAACCGTCGCGGGTTTTACCCCACTGAATGGAGATTGCGGCTCGCGGTTGCCGTGGCAGAAGCGGAATTTCTTGCCACTCCCGCAGGGACAAGGTTCATAGGGGCCGCGCTTCGCGTCCTCGGCAGCGGTCAACGCCATCACTTCGGAGGGTGCGCGGCTGTGCTGCAGCAGTTGGGCCATCGTCTGCATCGCGGGGCGGGTGTGGGTGAAGAACAGATACAGGCCCGCGCAGAGGTAGTTCTGGCCGGGATCGCCGTCGCTCGAGAGCGTAAACCGATCTTTCGGACAGCCCCCGTTACATAGCCCCCTAACCTCACAACGCTGGCATTGCGGGGTGAGCGAGTCGCGTTTGTCGTCTCCGAACTTGCGCTGCTGGGGCGAGGAGACGAGTTTCAGAAGGTTGGTTTCGTGGATGTTGCCCAACTTATAACGCGGCTCGACGAAGTGATCGCAGGAGTAAAGATCGCCGTTGTACTCAAGCGCCGGGCCATATCCACAGGTAGGAGCGTGGATGCACAGGAGATGGCGGCCGAAATAGGCCTCGAGCGTCACGTCGAAAATCTGGACGTAAACCTTGCCCACGTCATGGCGCACCCACTCCTCGAAGATATCCACGAGGAAGCGGCCATATTGTTCGCCTCCCACCGAGCGCTTGGTGACGAGGTTACCGTCCTGCGTATAGAGCAGCCGCTTGCGGTTGGGCTGCTCGCTCCAGCCCAGGTTGGCGATGTCGATTGTCTGTTCGGTGGCGCGCTCGATGATGGGAATGAACTGCACCCATTTCGCGTCCATCTCGTCGCGAAAGAAACGATAGACGGTGCGGCCGTGTTTCTCGTTGGCGGCGTTGACGGTGCACAGAATGTTGAAATCGACTTCGTGCTTGCGCAGGTGCCTCCAGCCCTGCATCACTTTGTCGAAGGTACCCTTTTGGGTGCGGTCCAGCCGGTAGGTGTCGTGGAGCTCGCGGGGGCCGTCGACGCTCAGCCCAACCAGGAAATTGTGCTCTTTGAAGAAGGCGCACCACTCATCATCGAGAAGGATGCCGTTGGTTTGAAAGGTGTGTTCTACGGTCTGCTCGGGGCGGCGGTACTTTTCGACGAGTTCGACGGAGCGCCGGAAGAATTCGAGCTTCATCAGAGTCGGTTCGCCTCCCTGCCACGCCACGGTTACCGTGGGGGTACGGTGCGACTCGAGCAATTGCTGGATATAGGCCTCGAGCGTGGCCTCGGACATGCGATTTTTTTCGTTCGGATACAGCGCTTCCTTGGACAAGAAGAAGCAATAGGTGCAATCGATATTGCAGGTGGACCCGCTTGGCTTCGCGAGCAAGTGAAAGCACGGTGGGGAATCGGCCGGCCTAGTATCGTCCGTCATTAGAGCCATTTTTGTACCGTCTTGGTGGCGGCAACCAAGTCAGCTGCCGGTCCTGAATGTCCCCACAGCCACAGACTAGGCCCGGGACTCCAAGCGCGTAACTGTCAAAACATACAGGGCTCGGGATGGCGTACCGGCTAAAAAAAAAGGGGGTAGGCGAAGGGGGTTTGTTGCGAAAAAGCCGTAAGATGCGGTGGATAAGGGCAAGAAACCTCATTTCAATCTGGGTTAGAGGTTGCAGCAGCGGTGATATGTGGAGGAGCTGCCAGCCGACACGGCACGCTGGCCAGAACGTGGGCGCTTCTTTGATCGATTCTTGTTAGCGCCAGTACCCCTTATGAAACACCCAGACGCCTCCGGATTGGGTCCACCGAGGAGCCACCCAAACGACACCGGCACGTGGCGGACGAACCCACTTTCCCGCCACCCACACGTACCCGGTGCCATTCCAACGTTGGTATCCGCCGATCCAGACATAGCCCGGTCCGGGTGCAACCCCAACCACCCCCACTCGGACGGGCGGAGGTGGCGCAACGCGAATCACCGTCGTCTGTGCGACTCCGATTACTCCTGCCAGCAACAGTACTCCCCAAAGAACGGCACGAGTCCAGTGCATTTTTATGATCTCCTTTTTATTTAGAGCGCTCTAGCTATTGGCGGTTGGAGCTTGATGCAAGCCTATGTTCGCCGAGTAGGCCGGTGAACTGGCAATACTAACAGTAACGGCGCTGAAGGAATCACACGGATTGCTGCTACGGTCGCTCATCTGGGCGGGATGAAGCGGGTCAGATCCAATACGGTAGCTTTTCCTTGGCTAATGGCGAATGTACGCCGCCATGAGGGCGCTGGCGGTGACCGCCGCCAGGATCCACACCGTCACGATTACAACGGAAGCAACGATGGCGGCCGTTGATCTGATTTCTTCGTTCCTCCGCGTCTCGGCTGCATCGGCAAGCGCGCGACATTCGCTGAGCACGTCCGCGGGGGTAATTCGTTGAAGCAGCTTTGCTCCCACGAACACAACCAGCACGTCGTCCAGACATCCGATCACGGGAATGAAGTTCGGGATGAGTTGAACAGGACTCAACACATAGCCTGCGGTGCAGGCTGCTACCAGTTTTGCGTACCAGCGGGTGCGGGGATGTTTCAAGACAAAATAGCAGACATGCGCCTCTTTCTGGAGTCGTTGCACCCGCCGCTTCCAGCTCACCGCAAATGCAGATTCAGATCGCACCATGTTGGGAGCCAGACCCAGATTAGCGCTTTTTGTTCCAATCAATTCGCCGTCCACCGTAACCTCTGTCGGCTTACGCTACGAGCCGGTCGACGGGGTGACAACTGGCAAATCTGACAGTAAGAAACATTCATTTAAAAACGATTTTGACCAGAAATTTCAACAATTCCGGGAGCGAAAAGATCGTGAGTGCCAACGGCAAGAGGGGCGCCGCCGTGGCGGCGGCGAGGCGCGTTATTTCAGCGGTTCCGAAGGGAACGAGGCGCATCTGACGAACATTCGAGTAGACGTTGGTCATGTCGGCCATTGACTGGATGTCCGAGGTACCAAGTAGCTCGGTTGTTTTCGGGCTGCCGGCTCGCATCCACTTGTCTTCAAAGCTGCGTACATAGCGATTGGCTAGCAGGCCATATTCGGTTGAACCCTTCCGATGGGTACGATCAAGTAGAGGGGTAAACATCACCAAGGGAGCGAGGATGACGAAAACGAAGAAGCCAACGAACCCGGCTGCCTCCGTCTTGAAAGACATGAGACTCTGCCCTCCGTATAGGACGCGATCGGCGATTACGCCCGACAGCAATGTACCCTGGGCGAAAAGAACAGGCCCGAAGGCGTAAGAGCTTTTGCCCAGAAAACCGATTCCGCCGGCTCGATCCGGGTGGGCCGCACTCAGGTGCAGGTTCAGCCTTGAAATCTGCCACAGCAGGCGGAACCAGATCGCGAGGCGCACATACCATCGCAGCAAAATGAACTGAAAAATAGGAAGACTGACGAAGACGAACCAGTAGCCAGCCAAACTGAGATGCAACTGCTTCCCTTGCGGGATCGCATACCAGGTGGGCTCGCCCAAGGCGAGCTGGCTGCGCCAGACCCACAGCCCTATCGTATAGACCAAAGCCAACAGCGTCCCTTCCACGGCAACAGAATTGCGGAGGCGCAGCCCTGAATTGACTGCGGCGCTGAATCTTGGCAGGTCTTCGGTCACCACCATGCACCTTTCCACGAACCTTCGAACCGGACTCATGCGTCGGTGAACTACAAGCTCGGCAAAAATAAGCACTGGCAACGCGACCAGGAACCGAGCGTTTGCCTCGACGTCATGCAGGAATGGGATCTTGATAGCCCCGTGAATGGCGTGCCTCTCGACCACCGACAACAACAGGAGCGGCAACCAGGCGAGTAGAGTGATCACCAGGGCTTGGCGGTGCAAAAACTCCAGAGCTTCTCCTGATAGATGCATGCGCCGGCATAGTTGAAACAGCGGCCCACCCAGGACCAAGGAGAAGGCAGGTGGCTCTTCGGTCGTCTCCATTAATAATGAGGAGTCAGGCGGCTCCAGGGTGGTCGTCATGTTTCTCCAGAATCTTGCGAGACAAGCGAGTTCAGCACATTAGGCCAGGAGTTCGCGCCTGTCGGTTTTCTTCCCGACTAAAACGGCCCGTGGCGCAGCAGAACGCCGTAAAACGTAACTATTCCAATCAGGATAACGGCCATCGCTACCACGAAGGAGACGGACCACACATGCCGCGACTGGTGCGCCCCCAACTTGTTCAGAAAGTTCCGGTGCTGCCACGCTCCGGCCGCCAATCCCAGCGTGCCCAGGGCAATCAGGCTCAGTCCCAGATTGCGGGGCGCTTGCGGACGCCGGATGTTGCCGGCGGCAATTTCTTCGGCCTGGTATTGGAAGAACTTGTAAATGCTGAAGCCGAACCCGATCATCGAAATGGCGGTTCGGATCCATGCCATCAGCGTTCTTTCGGACGCGATGATCGTGCGCTCGAAGGCCAGATCGGTTCGCTCCTCGGCAAGAATCGTTCCTCTATCTTTATCTTTTCGCTCTGTCTCAACCGGACTCATGAGACCTTCCTCAGAGGGGGGGGCGTTTGCTGCTCCTGTTTACGCCGAGCTTCAATCATCCGAGCCACACGCACGGCCGGCCCGCGCAGAATCACGTATGGAATGATCGCCAGGGTGAAGGCGACGATGAGCGTTTCCCCCGGATATACAAAGTGTAAGACGATGAGCTGGTATATCACGTCCAGAACGACCGCCAGAATGAACACCTTGCCGATGCGCTTCCACGCCTCCTTGACCATGTCCATGCGTTGGGGGGGATTCGAGACTAGTTCCCAGAACCACGGAGGCCTGCCAGCCTTAGCGTCGGCCAGGCCCGCTCGAATTGCGAAGAACGCCGCCATGCACGGTTGGAGCACCAATCTGAACTTCATCGGCCCGCTGACACGGGCGAGCAATTGACTTCCGACACGCTCCCACATATTGTCCATAAACATCCCCTTCCGTCGTAATGAGCCCAACAACGACAAAACCAGATCGAACCGCTTATCCCTTTTCAGAAGGCGTTCACGCTCCCGGACGCCGGCGGGCGGCGGGCGCGGCTAGCGGCACAATCTCCGGGCCTTCGGGGGGACAGCCTTTCGGGATGAGCGACGGAAAATGATTGCGGACAGCCAGCACGCGGAAGATGAACGTAACCCCCACCGCGATCAGCGTGACGGGAAAGAAGGACCTCCCCTTCTCCAGTTGCCAGAGCAGCGTGTAGACCGCGCCCGCCAGGACCGACGCCGTCACGAGTTGCTCCGACGGCTTCACGATCTCCGGCGTGACCCCGGAGAAGAGGTCGATCAGCACCCCGCCCGCGTTTGTGGCGATCACCCCGATGAGGATCGCGGTCCAGATCCCAAGGTTGTGCTCAAGCGCCTTATGCGCGCCCAGAATGGCAAACCAGGGCAGCGAGAAAGACTTGAAAAAAGCCATCGTCCTAACGCGGAAACGTTCCTCCTTCGTTGCCGCGTAGCGATAAATTGCCAGCCCTACCAAGGCCATCAGAAGACACGTGAGAAGGTAGTACGGGTCTCTGAACGGAACCGGGATGTCATTGAGCAGGACATCGCGCGTCACGCCGCCGCCGATGCCGCCAAA